>Ga0105164_10000001_pt1 | contig 276892 bp, 290 predicted proteins | sample VDWuncwatermetaG_FD_89674 | JGI IMG/M metagenome (GOLD analysis project Ga0105164, IMG submission 89674) | Wastewater microbial communities from Netherlands to study Microbial Dark Matter (Phase II) - VDW unchlorinated drinking water | ecosystem: Environmental > Aquatic > Freshwater >...
GAGGGATACTGCGTTATGTCTCATCCGTGCGCATGAAGAGGACAGTTCCATATTTTCGGGACTGTCCTCTTTTATTATATAACATTTTGTTGTAGACTATTTTTAAGGCATATTAACTTTATTCCAAGGAGGCGGTAATGAAAGGTCTTAAAGCGGCAGGCAGTGTCATGGCAGTGGTGTTCACGTTCTCATCCCTGGCGATCGCCGGTGAGGTCAAGGACCGTGAGGTTACGCAGGAGACCAATCTTCAGGCCCATGAAACCAAGATCGAGAAGGACCGCACGCAAGCCCTCAGTGATGGGAAAGTGACGCGCCACGAGCGCCGCAAACTCCACCGCGAAGAGCACCGCCAGAGCAAGAGAATTCACCATAAGAAACACAATACCAAGGCCGCCGCGACCGAACCAACCTCATCGTGAGACGGGTTGTCCTTTTCGCGTGTGTTTTAGCGGCGTTGGTCTTTGCGGCTGAATTTTTCCTCAAGCCGCTGGTTGTTGCCGTAGCTCAACCAAGGATACAAGCGGCCCTCAAAACCAGGGCCGTTTCCGTCCAGGGCCTGGAGTTTAAATTCAGGCCCTGGACTTTTTTACGGGGCCGGCTGTCCATCACGCAGCTGCAATACAGTAAATTGAAACTGGAAAATATCCGTTCGCGGGTGCGGCTGGCGGGGACGCGGGTGCTCTTCGAGGACCTATCGGGGCAGATGCTCAACGGGACGGTCAAAGGCAATGCCAGCGTTAAACTCGCCAAAGAACCTTCCTACGCGGCCGCGCTGGAGTTTAGCGGATTGGACCTGGCGGAAGTGATCCGGACCTTTGAGTTGAAGGAAAAGTTACAGATGACCGGCCGGCTGGGCGGCAAATTGTCCATCAAAGGCAAAGGGTCAAAGATGGACGTGCTTGTCGGCAACCTTTCCACTGAACACACCGGCGGTACCATGATCATCACCGACACCAAATTCCTGGAGAACATGGCCCGCGGTTCCGGGCAGCAGCTCGATATAATTGTAGAAAGTTTCAAGAACTATCACTATACTAATGGCAATGTAAGCGTCTCCCTCCAGGGAGGCGATCTCGTCCTGGACACGGGTCTGGAAGGGGAAACGGGCAAGCGCGACTTGAGCGTCACCCTGCATGATTTCTCGAAACCAAAATAAGGAAAACTTATGAAAAAATACCTTTTGATACTGCCTGCCATGTTGTTCACGGTGGCTTGCGCCCGGGTCAACGTGGTGGCTCCCAAAGACCCCATCAAGCTCGACGTTTCCATGCGTATGGACATTTACCAGCATGTGGAGAAGGACATCAACAGCATTGAAGACCAGGTCGCGGGCAAGGACAAGCATAGTTTACTTGAATACATCATCAGCGATGCGTATGCCGACGAGGACGGGCTGGGCGTCGGGGATGCGGTGTCGCGGCGCAAGGCCCGTCATGCGGACCTGGCGGCTTTGGAGGCCGGGGGCATCATCGGGGAGAACAGTTCCGGCCTGGTGGAAGTCAAAGGCGCTGATCCGTCGGCGTCAGGGCTGGTTGCCGCGGAGAACAGCGACCGCATGGACATTTACAATGCCGTGGCCCAGAAACACGGCACTTCGGTTGACGATGTGAAAAAATTATATGCCAGGCGCCTGCAGGCCGATGCGCCGGCCGGCACGCCGGTGGAAGGGGACGGGGGTTGGACCGTCAAGTGAACCACGCCATCCTGTTGGTCTCCTGTCCGGACAGCAAAGGCATCACCGCCGCGGTCACGGGCTTCATTGCTGATAACGGCGGCAACATCATCCACGCCGACCAGCACATCGACGAGCAGACCAATACCTTCTTCATGCGCGTCGAATGGTCCCTGCAGGGGTTCGCCTTCAAGCCCGAAAAGATCGGCACCGCCTTCGGGCCCATCGCGCAGAAATTCCGCATGGCCTGGCAATTGCATTTTTCCGGCGAGCGTCCCCGCGTCGCGGTCTTTGTCAGCAAACACTTGCATTGCCTCTATGACCTTCTTTACCGCTACAAAGCTGGCCAGTTCGCCTGCGAGGTCCCTGTCATCATCAGCAACCATCCCGACGCCGGCGGCATAGCCAAAGATTTCAAGATCAAGTTCCATGAATTCGCCGTGCTCAAGGAAAACAAGGCGGCCCAGGAAAAGAAACAGCTCGATATTTTAAAGCAGGAGAACATCGACGTCATTGTGCTGGCCCGTTACCACCAGGTCCTGACACCGGCCTTTGTCAACGCGTATAAAAACCGCATCATCAACATCCACCATTCGTTCCTGCCCGCCTTCGCCGGCAAGGACCCGTACCGCCAGGCCTACCAAAAAGGCGTGAAGCTCATCGGCGCCACCAGCCATTATGTCACCGAAGCCCTGGATGAGGGGCCTATCATCGAGCAGGACACCGTGCGCATCAGCCACCGGGACTGCGTCGAGGACCTGGTGCGCAAAGGCGAAGACCTCGAGAAGATGGTCTTAAGCCGCGCCGTGCGCTGGCACCTGGAAAAAAAGGTCCTCTGTTACGGGAATAAAACGGTCGTTTTTGATTAGGTCATCCAGCCGAAGAGAATGAAGCAGATGGCGGCCCCTGCCAGCGCCATCGACAACCCGAACCCCAAAAGCCGCCGGAACAGTTTTTCCTTGTCCGCGTGCACCGCGCTGGCCACGCACAAGGCCCCCAGCGACGAGAGCGGGCTGATGTCCACCAGGTGCGCGCCGACATTGATCGAGGAAACGATGGCCACGGGATCGCCGCCGCCGATCTTCGCGATCAGGCCCGGCACCAGCGGGATGAACGAGGGCATCACCACCGCCGAGGAACTGGAGAAGGCGGAAATGACCCCGGTGATCAGGGCGGTGACCGCGGTGACGTTGTGGGGCGTTGATATTTTGGAGATCATGTCGGTCAACAGCCCCAGCCCGCCCATTGTTTCTATGACCCCGATGAGGGTATTGACCCCGCAGACCATGACGATGATGTCCCAGGGCATTTGCCGGAAGGTTTCCCTGCCGTCGGAGGTGCCGGTCATGGTCAGGACACAGCCGACAAGGATGGCCAGGAACCCGACATCCGCTTTCAGGAACACCGCGCCCGCGATCAACACACCGATGCCTGCCAGCGTATATTTTTGATGGTGGGTCCACGGCGAGGTGCGGACGATCTTCCTCAACTCGGGCGGGGGCATGTGCTGGTGGTGGTTCTTGACCCGCCGGTAAAAGACCAGGTAAGACAATGCCGCCAGCAAAGACTGGGCGAAGAAATTGGGAAGATAGACCTGCGTCCAGGGGTCCATGGGGATGTTCAATTTGGCGATGAGCCCGTTGGCGATGATGCCGGTCATGGCGAACGGCGAGAAAGCCCCGGCATTGGCCCCGCAAACCAAAACAATGGTCATGAAAAAAGCGCCGATGCCGGTTTCCCAGGCGACGGACATGGCCACCGGCGCCAGCAGGGCCACGGCGCCGATATTGCCCGCGCCGATGGTCGACAATACCGCGGCAAGGACGAAAAACAGCCAGGGCATGGCCCTGGCCCTGTCCTTGAACAAAGCGATGGCATCCTGCGACAATTTTTCCAGCGTGCCGTTGTGTTTGGCCAGGCCGAACAAATAGGTGACGCCCACCAAGACCAGGAACATGTGGATGGGGAACCCGGCCGCGATCTGGTTTATCCCCATGTGCGCGTAATAATAGCCTAAAAACCACGCCAGGCCGAGGGCGGCCAGGCCGGGATTGACCTTGGAAAAACAGCTTAAAGCGATCACCGCGGCCAGGGCCAAAAGGGAGAAGAATTCCATATCTCCATTCTACAATTAAAAAATATTTTATAAATACAATCTTTTGCTTAATATTGCGCTTGTATTAACAGAGATAAAAGTCTAGGCATATTAAGAGTTTAGGTCATTGGCGCCATATAGGAAAACGCTTCCTTGCGGGATGCCCAAATCCTTGCATACCAATAGTTTACATGGCATACTCTTTGTGGAGTTGCCCCTGTACTCTAAAGGAAAGCGATATGGCAGGCATGTTCAAAAAAACCGGGAGAATTATTGCCATTACAGTAATGATACTGTTTGGCTTTAACGGCCTTTTTGTGCCTGCCGGTTACGCCCAGGTGGCGTTCCTGCCTGCCCCCGGCGCCATGGTCAACCTGACCGGCAAATTCGATCCCATGGTGATCAAGGGCATTGAGCTTTACCCGGACAATCCCTTCAAATTCGATTTTATCGTGGACACGGGGGAAGCCGCCTTAAGCGATGAGGAGATGAAGGAGCAGGGCCAGAAGCTGATCTCCTACTTCCTGGCGTCATTGACCACTCCCGAAAAAGAAATGTGGGTCAACCTCTCACCCTACGAAAAAGACCGCATCATCCCCGCGGCCTTCGGCGGCACCGAAATGGGCAAGGAATTATTGTCCCAGGACTATTTGCTCAAGCAGATCATGGCCACGGCTTTGTATCCCGAACGCGACCTGGGCAAACAATTCTGGCAGAAAGTCTACAGCGAGGCTCGCGCGAAATTCGGCACCAGCGATGTGCCGGTCAGCACCTTTAACAAAGTGTGGATCCTGCCTGACAAGGCCGTGGTGTATGAGAATACCCGGATGAATTCGGTGTTCGTGGTGGAAAGCAGCTTGAAGGTCATGCTGGAACAGGATTACCTGGCCTCCAACAAAAATAAATTCCCCACAGCCAAAGCCGGCGGCAATGAGGTCTCGGCGCTGTCGTCCAAGGTCATCAAGGAGATCGTCATCCCCGCGCTGGAAAAAGAGGTCAATGAGGGAAAGAATTTCGCGCCGCTGCGCCAGGTGTACCAGTCGCTTATCCTGGCGGCGTGGTATAAAAAGAACCTCAAGGACAATATCATCGTCCAGGCCTATGTTGACCGCAATAAGACCAAAGGTGTCGACGTGCAGGACAAGGACATCGCCCAAAAAATTTACCAGCAGTATTTGCAGGCCTACCGCAAGGGAGTTTACAATTTCATCAAAGAAGACATTGACCCCGCCACCCGCAACGTCATCCCGCGCAAGTATTTCTCCGGCGGTGTGACCTTCGCGATGGACCAGGCCATGGTCGTCATGAAAGATGATGTGGCCGCGGCCCAAAGGGTGCAGGCGGATTTGGCCGTGCTGGCGCCGCGTTTAAAGGTCATCGCGGCAGGGGCGGACCTTTTCGGGGAAGTGCCGTCGACGGATGTGGACTATGCCATGGCCGCCGCGGCCAGGCAGGTGGCGCCGGTGCTTGAGCACCTGATGGGCCTGGAAGACAAGATCACTTTGACCGATGCCGATCGCGAGCGCCTGGAAGGCATGGATGTCGAGGCATTGCAGGCGGAATATACCAGGAACCGCACCGCGGAACTGACCGAGGCGTACGGCCTTTTGCAGCAGGTGGCGGGCGCGAAAGCCGACGGGCTTTTTGTGCAGTACATGGCCTACCAGCGGCTTTACCATGAAGAGGCCGGCCGGCTGATCCTGGACAACGGGGCCGAGCTTCCGGCCAATCCTTTTGCCGACCGGTTCGCCGCCGTTGCGCGGTTGCTTTCAGCAGAAGGCAGCGGGCACATCGCGGACCAGATCATCGCCCACATCAAAGGCCTGGGCTTGGGCGAAGACATCGTGCAGCAGCTGGATTCCGCGCAAAAGCTCCAGCAGGTCCTGCCCAGAGTATTGATGCCTGTTGACCTGACCGGATTGCTGTTTGTCGACGGGGACATTCAAGCGGGGCAGGAAGCCATCGAAGCCGAACTGGAGCAGAGGCAGGGGATGCTGGACCTGGCGGCGGAGATCCACGGTAATTTGAAAGCAAAACTGGAACAGGCCGCCAGCAGCGGGATAAGGGAAGAGTTTGCCGGTGCCCGTGCCGGGGAAGAGAACGCGTTCCAGGAATGGCAGCAGCAGAAAACGGAATATGATGAACTGGCCGCGCAGGCCGAACAGCTGCAATTGCAAGGCCGGGAAGACACACGCCGCAAGTTCAGGCAGTTTGCCGCCCTCATCGCGGCCCAGACCACGGCCCCCATACAAGCGGAAACCGACGTAATGGCCGGGGTGGAAAAGGCGCTGGACCCGTCGGCACAGGCGGTCGCAGCGGCAGTAACAGCGCCGGTCCCGGAAACAACGGTTGAGCTGCCTCCGGCTTTGAGCGAAGAGGAGGCCCAACGCGTCCAGGACCTGTCCGTTACCATCAATGACCTGAGAAATGTCATCGTGGACATCAAGAGGCCTTTACAGGCATTCCGGACAACGGATACCGGGGTGGCGGCTTTTTGGGACAGTTTAAGCCGGACCGACAAGGGCCTTAAACAGATCGACGATGTTTTTCGTGACCTGCTTGATTTTTACCAGGCGCCGGATTCCGTCAGCGCCGAGACCATCATCCATGCCCAGGCCGCCTTCAATGCCTTGAAGAAGAAAAATTCCCTTGATGACCTTGAACGCATCATGGATAGTTCAGCGGCGCAATTAAGGAATTTCCGGGACCAGGTCAACGGGGAAGTGGACGTGACACAACTGTTCGCCCCCTACAGACCGGCTCCCGCCCCTGAAGAAGGGAAGGTCATTGAGTGGAAGATCAAGAAACCCGCGCCGGTCCCTGTGGGAACCAGCACGTACAACAAGAGATTTGGGAGAATAACGGCCCTTGCCGCAAGCGTCCTGCTGACGGTGGCCATAACGCCCGTTGCCGTTAAATTCTGGCCCAATAAAACAATGGATGTGGCCAGCGCGAGGGCGGTGGTCCAGAAGATAGAGACCGTGGCGCCGAAATTCCCGGACCGGGTCGTGACCGTGGAAAGGCCGTGGCTGCAGAACCTGGACGTCGCGGCCGAAACCCTGGCGGTCGAAGACGCCGGGCAGGTCATTGTTCCCCTGAAAGTTTTGCCTCTGCCGCGCCCTGCGCTCGAGAAAAAGCTGGTGATCCGGCCCATGACCCGGGTCAATGCCAAATTCGCCCCTGTGATCAGGGCCAAAGTTAACGGCCCCCAGCAAGTCACCGTGGTCCCCATCGGCGGGGGGACCAAATATGAAGCCGCCAAACGCTACTTCCCGTCTTTGAGCAAAGGCCAGATCGACCAGATGGAGCGCAAGCGCCTGATCCAGTTCACAAGTTCAGACCGCGCCATGTTGACCGCCGGCGATGTCAAAGCCATGGTGGGCACGGCCATCGCCACGCCCCTTGCCGGCCTGGCTTTTCACTATGCCGGCATCAATCTCTTTCCCGTGCTGTATGGGAAGATCGTCTTTGGCGTTGTGCTGGCTGTAGCGACCCTGGGCCCGGCGGGGAATAAGGAACGCCGCCTCGATGAGGCCGTGGCTTCGCCTTCCCAGGAACAGCGTTCGCGCAGGGGCGACAATTTATTCCCGGGCAATATCGGCCGGCTCTCACCATGGGACCCCAATTACTTTCTCAGCCTTCCGCCCGGAACGACGTTCGGTCCCGGCTACCAATTGCGGGGGCCCATCATTGAAGAGAGCGCCACGCCCCCGATCAAAAATCCGCCCCTGCCCAGAAAACGTCCGAAGAGGGCTGATGTCGGTGGTATCGACCTGGAGAAAGTCGAGGTCAACGCCCGCCGCGACGGCAGCGGGGTCAAGACCGCCTTCAGCGATCCGGCCCAGCTCAACCGGCTGATGAATGCCGACGGCCTGGTGCCGGTCATTTACAATATCCAGCCGGTCACCGTGCCCATGATGAACATGCTGCTGGGCCTCAATACTTCCTCGACAACTCCCGCTTAAAATTATAAAATAAGCCCATGAAGAGCATTGTCCTTGGCGGTCTATTTTTGTGCAGTTTGACCATGCCCGCGCTGGCTGCGATACAGGGGCAAGATGTCGAATATAAGTATGGCGGTGCGGTCTTTAAAGGGTACCTGGCCTATGACAATGCCATTGCCGGCCGGCGCCCCGGGATCCTGGTCGTGCACGAGTGGTGGGGCAATAATGATTATTCCCGCCGCCGCGCGAACATGCTGGCGCAACTGGGTTATGTGGCCTTTGCCCTGGACATGTACGGCAACGGCAAAATAGTCCAAACTCCCGACGAGGCCCAGGCCTTGACCAAAGAGGTCAACGGCAACCAGGGGCAAGCCAGGGGCAGGTTCCTGGCCGCCCTGGAGGTATTGAAGAATTTCCGTCTGACCGATCCCAACCGCCTCGCTGCCGTCGGTTACTGTTTCAGCGGCGGGGTGGTCCTCAACCGGGTGCTGGAAGGGGTGGGTCTGCGGGGGGTCGTCATTTTCCATGGTTCCCTGCCTGTACCGAAAACGGAAATAAAACCCGGGCAGGTCAAGACCAGCATTTTGGTCTGCCAGGGCGGGGCTGATCCGGTGGTCACTCCCGACCAGGTGGCGGCTTTTAAACAGGCCATGGACAAGGCCGGGGCCGATTACAATATTATTACGTACCCCGGGGCCATGCATGCGTTCACTAATCCCGACGCGGACGCCCTGGGCAGGAAATTCGACCTGCCCATCGCTTACAATGCGAAAGGGGACGCAATGTCCTGGAAGGACATGCGGGACTTCTTAACGCATATTTTTTCTGGCTAGAACCCTTCGTTGTGTTAGAATAGGAAAAATTTCAAACCGGACATTATTTAACGGGGAGGGCTTGTGCTGACACGAATCTTAATGGGGACCATATTCCTTTTAGGCATTGCCGGCTGCGCAACCACGCAGAGGGCCGGAACAGGGGACCAGCTGCAGTCACGCGTCACTGAAATGGAGAAAAAACTCGAGGAGAAAGACTCGGAGATCGTGGACCTGCAATATGAGATCAAAGACCTCGCCGGCAAGCTCGAGTCCGCGTCCAAGTCGTCCACTGACACGTCCGAGGCTCCCGCCGCGGTACCCACGGTCAAAGGCGCCGAGGACGTCATCCGCGTCAACGCCACCGTCGTGCAGGTGCAGACCGCTTTGAAGAACGCGGGTTTTTACACCGGCAAGGTCGACGGCAGGCTGGGCTCCGGCACCAAGGCCGCCATTGTCGCATTCCAGAAATCCAAGGGATTGAGGGCTGATGGGGTGGTCGGCCGCAAGACCTGGGAAATGTTGAAACAAAATTTGGAATAAGGGGCCGGGTACGGCTTTAAGTTCTTTTATCCCCCGCTTGCGCAACTTTAAGCGGGGGATTTTTACTTCAAAGGGGGAACTATGAAGGACAATGTTGTGGCCGATGCTTTGCGCGGCGAACTGGCGGAACATGCCAAGGACTTCAAGACCGCCTGGGTGGCCCTGGGACAGGGGCTCTATGCGGTGTGGCGGGACAAAATGTTCCAGGCCTGGGGGCATGACAAATTCGAGCATTATGTGGTCAATGAACTGGGCCTGAAGAAGCCGCTGGCCATGAAACTGGTCAAGACCTACTTCTTCGTCGAGCAGGAGGAACCCGCCTATTTGAAGAAAGAATTCAGCGAGGCCCGCGAGGCCTCGGTGATCCCCGGCTATGAATCGCTGGACGTGCTGCGCTCGGCCCGCACGAACAAGGACCTCAATCGCGCCGATTATGTCAACTTGCGCAAGCAGGTGTTCGAAAAAGGCAAGGACGCCGCCGTGGTGCGCAAGGAACTGACCGCCCTCATCAAGGAGCGCAAGCAGGTCGACCCCGATGAGGAACGCGAGGCCCGCCACCAGCAGAGCGTCAAAAGGTTCCTGACCGCGCTCAAGAGCTTCAAGCACGACATGGAGGCGCTCAAGCTCATCGAGGCCGATATCGCTGAGGAAACCGAGGAGCTGCTCAAAAAGCTGGAAGAGAAATATTCATGATCGACTTAGGCACTGCCGGTGAAGAGCAGCTGCTGGACACGCGCCTGTGCGACCTTCCCATCGCCATCGAGGGCACGTGGCTGGAGGAATGCGTACGCCAGCTCTACGCCGAGCTCGATGCCAAGGGACTGGCGTTCCACCCGCCGTGTTATCTCGCCGATGAATGGCTGACCCCGGAAGGGGAGCCGGTCGTCGGCATTCCTTTTTATTTGGCCCACCCGGCGCTCATCCGCCTGGAACACAAGATGATGCTGGAAGTCGAAGGCGAGGGCAAGGCCTGGTGCATGCAGCTGTTGCGCCACGAGGCCGGGCACGCGTTCTCCTACGCCTACGGCCTCAATGACCGCAAGGACTGGCAGGAGGTGTTCGGCTCATCGGAAGAGGAGTACGGCGACACCTACAAGTTCCAGCCCTACAGCAAAAGGTATGTGCGCCACATCGACGGCTTCTACGCGCAGTACCACCCGGATGAGGATTTTGTCGAGACCTTCGCGGTGTGGCTGACCCCGGATTCCAACTGGCCGGAGCAGTACAAGGGCTGGAAGGCGCTGGACAAACTGAAGTTCGTCGACGCGCTCATGACCGAGATCAAGGGCAAGCCGCCGGTCAAGAAAAAGGGCCGCCGGCTCTGGGACCAGAAACGCCTGACCATCACCCTGCGCAAGTATTACCAGAAGAAGCGCCGGCATGAGCAGGAGGAGTTCCCGGATTTCCACGACGTGCAGCTGGGCAAGATCTTCAAGCCCCTGACCGCTGAGGAATGGATCGCCTTCCGCAAGGAGCGGCGCAAGAACAAGGACACCATGACCGCGGAGGCCCTGATCCGCAAATACGCCAAAAATATCTTAAATAGTGTTGACCGCTGCACCGGGGAGCGTAAATATATTATCAGCGACCTGCTCAAGAACATCGCCCTGCGGGCCCGCCAGCTCAACATGATCGTCACGGACCCCGAGGCGGTGGCTTTGATGCAGCTGTCGGTCTATGTGGCCAGTTTGACGGCCAATTACAACTATACCGGCCTGCTCAGAGGGAAAAAACGGCGCACATGAAAAAGAAACTCAAGGTCCTGATGCTCTTCTACAGCCCCTACCAGAAGCCGCGGGGCTACGATTATAAGGAAGAGTTCGCGGACCCGGAGAACATGTACACCGAAAAGGACGTCTTTGAGGCGCTCAAGGCCCTGGGCCATGACGTCACTTTGCTTGGCATATTCAACGACATCACCCCGTTCTTTGAAGAGATCCGCGAGAACCCTCCCGACGTCGTGTTCAACATGATGGAGGTCTTCGACGACCAGTCCCACTTGGAAAAGAACATGGCGGCCATCCTGGAGATCAACGGCATTCCCTTCACAGGGGCTTCCTGCGGGGTGCTGCACGTGTGCAATAACAAGGCCCTGCACAAAAAGATCTTTGTCTACCACCGCATCAAGGTGCCGAAGTTCCTGGATTTTCCCAAAGGGGGACGGGTATCGGTCCCGGCGAAATTCCGCCTTCCCGCCATCATCAAACCCCTGTGCGAGGAGGCCTCCCGCGGCATCTCGCAGGCGTCCATCGTGGACAATGCCGAGGCCTTCATCGAGCGGGTTAAGTTCATCCACGACAACATGGGCATGGACGCCATCGCCGAGGAATATGTGGAGGGCCGGGAACTGTATGTCAGCGTCATCGGCCACCGCCGGCTGACCGTTTTCCCGCCGCGGGAAATGGTTTTCACCAAAGTACCCGACGGTGAGCCGCGCATCGCCACCTATAAGGCCAAGTGGGACGATAATTACCGCGAGCGCTGGGGCATCGACAGCATCGTGGCCAAAAACATAAGCCCCGAGGTCCTCAAGCGCATCGAGGGCGAGTGCAAGCGCGCTTACCGCGCCCTGGACGCGCGCAGTTATTTGCGCTTCGACATCCGCCTGACCCCGGAGAACGAGATCTTCATCATAGAACCCAACGCCAATCCCTGCATCGCGCGCATCGACGAGCTGGCCATGGCCGCGAAACAGGCGGGGATGGATTATGAACAACTGATACAGCAAATTGTCGAGCAGGCCATCACGGCCAACGAGCAGGCCCGTTCGCGGAAAGCCAAGTCATGACATTGAACCATCCCCTGGTGGTGCTGGACCTGGAAACCACCGGCACCTGGATCGAAAAAGACCGCATCATCGAGATCGCCATGGTCAAGCTGATGCCCGACGGGCAAAAGCAAGTTTACGACACCAAGGTCAACCCCGGCATGCCCATTCCGCCGGTGGTCACCGAGCTGACCGGCATCAGGGACGCGGACGTCAAGGATGTCCCCGCTTTTGCGGCCATCGCGGCCAAGGTCCTTGCCTTCATCGGCGACGCGGACATGGGGGGCTTTAACCTGGAGCGTTTCGACCTGCCGCTCTTGGCGCGGGAAATGTCGGATGCCGGGGTGCCGTTCGAATGGCAGAGCCGCGCCGTGTATGACGCGCAGAAGATCTACCATATCCATGAACGCCGGGACCTGTTCGCGGCTTTCGCGTTCTATTGCCACCAGGAATTGAAAGACGCGCATTCGGCCCTGGCCGATACCGAGGCCACCCTGTCGATCCTTGAGGAGCAGGTCAAACGCTACGGCGAGGGAAGTGAAGGGATCGAAGCGCTCAAGGAGTTCAATTACCGCTCATCGAGCGAATTTTTCGACAGCGACCGCAAATTCCGCTGGTGGAACGGCGAATTGTACATGACCTTCGGCAAGTACGCCAAGAAAGAACCCCTGCGGGTGGTCGCCCAGAGAGACCCCAGCTATTTGCACTGGATCCTGGACAAGGATTTCAGCGACGACGTTAAAGCGATGATCCACGAGGCGCTCAATGGAAAACATCCCAAACAAAATGAAAACTGTGGTTGACCTGCTCAAAACCTGGTGGTGGGTGGTCGCTTTGGTTGCCGCGGGGACGGTCGTTCTTGTCCTGGCCCTGGGCAAGCCGGGATCTTCGCCAAAGAAAGTCGTCCTGGAAGAGATCTTCACGCAGAAACCGCCGGCCCAGCCGTATGCCGCCACTCAGGCGGCGCCTGCCGGTTTTACCATCCAGGTGTATTCCCTGCACGATAAGATGGCCGCGCAGAAAGCCGCGGCCGAACTCCAGTCTGCCGGGTACAAGGCCTTCATTGAAATCGGTGACGCGGGCACCCAGGGCGCATGGTACCGCGTGCGCGTCGGCGGCTTCGCGGATGAGGCCCAGGCCAGGGCCGCGTTGGAGGAACTGCGCAAGAAATACAAGGGCGCTTTCCTCGTCCCGCCCCGCACGTAACTTTCCTTTGACGGATACCTAAAATTGCGTATAATTCCCCTCATGACCAAAGCCAACCTGGCCGCCTGCGGCATCACGGAATTCAAGGAACTTTACCAGAACCTCTCTTACGAGGAACTGTTCCGCCATGAGACCGACCCTTCATTGCAAGGTTACGAGCGCGGCACGCTTACCACTTTAGGCGCGGTTGCCGTCGACACCGGCAAATTCACCGGCCGTTCCCCCAAAGACAAATATTTGGTCAAAGACGAGACCACCAGGGACACCGTGTGGTGGGCCGATGGCGGGGCCTCCGGCGGTTCCGACAATAAGCCGATCTCCAAAGAGACCTGGGCGCATTTAAAAGAGATCACCCTCGCGCAGCTCAACGGCAGGAAGCTTTATGTCATGGACGGCTTCTGCGGGGCCAACCCTTCCACGCGTTTGTCGGTGCGCCTGGTCACGGAAGTGGCCTGGATGGCGCATTTTTTCAAGAACATGTTCATCCGTCCGACGGAAGAAGAGCTGAAGAATTTCAAGCCGGACTGGACCGTGCTCAATGCCTGCAAGACCACCTGCGCGGACTACCAGAAATGGAGCCTTCGTTCGGAAGTGTTCGTGGCCTTCAACATCACCGAGCGCATGACCGTCATCGGCGGCACCTGGTACGGCGGGGAGATCAAAAAAGGCATTTTTGCCATCATGAATTATTTCCTGCCGCTCAAAGGCATCGGCGCGTTCCATTGCTCGGCCAACCAGGGCCAGAAGGGCGACACCGCGCTGTTCTTCGGCCTCTCGGGTACAGGCAAGACCACGCTGTCCACCGATCCTAAACGCGCCCTGATCGGTGACGACGAGCATGGCTGGGACAATGACGGGGTGTTCAATTTTGAGGGCGGCTGTTATGCCAAATGCATCGGCCTCACCCCCGAACGCGAGCCGGAGATCTACCGCGCCATCCGCCGTGACGCTTTGCTGGAAAATTGCGACATCGACGCGCAGGGCAGGGTGGATTTCACCTCCAAGAAAAAGACCGAGAATACCCGCGTGTCTTATCCGCTGGACCATATCGAGAACATCGTCAAGCCGGTTTCCAAGGGCGGACATCCTTCCAAGATCATTTTCTTGACCTGCGACGCCTATGGCGTCCTGCCGCCGGTGGCCAAGCTGACCCGCGAACAGGCCATGTACCATTATTTAAGCGGCTACACCGCCAAGGTGGCCGGCACCGAGCTCGGCGTCAAAGAGCCGGTGGCCACCTTCTCGGCCTGTTTCGGCAAAGCATTCCTGACCGTTCACCCCACCAAATACGCCCAGATCCTGGCCGAGAAAATGGACAACCACGGCTCTTGCGCTTATTTGCTCAATACCGGCTGGATCGCCGGGCCGTATGGCGTGGGCTACCGCATTCCTTTGATAGGCAACCGCCTTACCGTCGATGCCATTCTGGACGGCAGTTTGGACAAGGGGCCGTTCGAGGTCCTGCCTGTTTTTAACTTGCAGGTCCCCAAAGCCGTGGCCGGGATCGATGCCAAGATCTTGAACCCGCGCAATTTATGGGTGGACAAGCAGGCCTATGACCTGCAGGCGGCCCGGCTGGCGCAGATGTTCATCAATAATTTCAAGCTGTTCACCGACACCCCCCAGGGCAAGGCCCTGGTTGCCGCCGGCCCCCAACTGGAGAGGGAAGTGGAGCTTCCTCCCCAGCCGATCGCTGTCGGCGGCGGTGATTGACACCGCAACAGGCGTATGTTATAGTTAAGGCAAGGTGGGCTCTATGCGCAAAGCAGGCAATATAGCGGTAGCGATGGTCATGGCGGGGGCGTTCATTTTCACCTCCATGTTCTGCTGTTTAACGCATTATTGGCCGCAAGCCAAAGCCCATGCCTGTTGCGCCAAGACCGCCCACGGGACTCCCGGCCAAAGTGATTGCGGCGCCTGCCCGCTGGTTTTAAAATCCGTAGACACTGCCCAAACGTTCAACTTCACAGCGCCTTCCTTTATTATAGCGTTCACCGGCGTTGTCCCGTTCGCTTTTAAGCCGGTGCAGGTATTCCTCAAATCGGCCTTTCTCAATGGTCCGCCCGGACCGATCTACGCTGTTCCTCTGTATACCCAGTTCCATTCCCTCCGTATTTAATTTCCCCCTCCCATAAGTTATTTATTTTTTTGTTTTATCTATTAAGGGGGAGATATGCCTAAATTCTTAAGATCATTCTTAGCTGTTACATTCTTGGCGGCGGGGGCTTTGGCCTATGCGGGGGACATTTATTATTGCCCCATGCACACCTATTACACCAGCGACAAGCCGGGCAATTGCCCCATCTGCGGGATGAAACTGGTCAAGAGGGACGCGCATCCCAGCGACGAGCACGCCTTGCAGGAACATTTGGCCGGGACGTACGCGCCGGTGACCTTAAATACCCAGCAGATAAAATTGTTAGGGATACAAACCGTCCCAGCCCGGCGTGAGGAACTGGTCAAGACCATCCGGGTGCCGGGGTATGTGTCCACCTACCATGAAATGTACCAGGTGCAGGACGCCTACATCCAGGCCTATGTCACGTATGTGACCACGTACCGCGATTACCGCCGGTTCCAGGGCACGCGCCGCAACTGGGAGAGCCACCGCCAACTGCAGGCCAAACTGCATGAGGCCGAAGACAAGCTCTTGCGTTTGGGGTTAAGCCCCTACCAGATCGGGAAATTGCAGCAGGTGTCCTGGAAAACACCATGGGACCAGCCGGGCTTGCAGTTTTTCAAGGAAGGCGTCCATTACTGGGTCATCGCCCAGGTCTTCGAGCAGGACCTGGGGTATGTGGATGCGGGGCAGGAGGTGGAGATCGAAATTCCCGCCTATGCCGAGAAAGCCAAAGGTACCATCATGTCCGTCGGCGCTGTGTTGGACCCCGCCACCAGGACCGTCAATGCCTTGATCGAGCTTACCGGTTACAAGGGGGAATTGGCCGGCAATATGTTCGTCAATGTTACCGTTCGCAGTGAATTGGGGGGATCATTGGTCGTGCCCCGTTCGGCGGTGATGGACGCAGGGTTTATCAAGGTGGTGTATGTCCAGGCCAAGCCCGGCCTTTTTGAGCCGCGGCAGGTCGAGACCGGCGCCTTGGGCGATAATGGCTGGGCGGTGCGGTCAGGCTTAAAGGAAGGTGAGCAGGTCGTGGCGGAGGGCAACTTCCTCCTGGATTCCGAAAGCCGCCTGCGCGCGGCGGCGCAAGGGGTGCAGCCATGATCGAACGCATCATTGAATCTTGCGCCCGCAATAAATCCCTGGTGTTTCTCTTCGTTGCCGCGGCTTTGGCCGGGGCGGTCTGGTCGGTGCGCAATATCGCGCTGGACGCCGTGCCCGACCTTTCCGACACCCAGGTCATCGTGTATTCGCGCTGGGACAAAAGCCCGGACATCATCGAGGACCAGGTGACCTATCCCATTGTGTCCGCGCTCCTGGGCACGCCCAATGTCAAGGCCGTGCGCGGCTTTTCCGATTTCGGCTATTCGTACGTGTATGTCATTTTTAAGGACGGTACGGACCTGTACTGGGCCCGCAGCCGCGTGCAGGAATATTTGTCCAAGATCCTGCCGTCCCTGCCGCCGGAGGTCAAGACCGAACTGGGGCCGGACGCCACCGGTGTCGGCTGGGTGCTGCAGTATGCCCTGGTCGACGAGCAAGGCCGGCACAGCCCGCAGGAATTGCGCAGTTTCCAGGATTGGTCCCTGCGCTACCACCTGCAAAGCGTGCCCGGTGTCGCGGAAGTCGCTTCCTTAGGGGGAGCGGTCAAGCAATACCAGATCACCGTCGATCCCAATAAGCTGCTTTCTTACAAGATCCCCATCAACAAGGTCATTGAAGCGGTGCGTTCCGGTAACCAGGAAAGCGGCGGGCGCCTGGTGGAGATGAGCGGCGCCGAATACATGATCCGCGGCCACGGTTATGCGAAGTCCATCGAAGACCTGGAGCGGATCGTCGTCAGCACGGATGCCAACGGCACCCCTGTTTTGGTGCGCAATATCGCCACCGTGAATTTGGGACCTGACATGCGCCGCGGCTTGCTTGACCTCAACGGGCAGGGCGATGTGGTGGGCGGTACCATTGTCATGCGCCAGGGCGAGAACGCCCTGCGGGTCATCGAGGCCGTGAAGGCGAGGCTCAAAGAGCTGGGGCCTTCCCTGCCGCAGGGGGTCAAAGTCGAGATCACCTACGACCGTTCCGAGCTGATCCTTCGGGCCATCAGCCATTTGCAGCGCCAGCTCATCGAGGAAATGGTTGTTGTCAGTCTTGTCATCCTCCTGTTCCTGTGGCATTTTCCATCGGCCTTTGTTCCCATCATCACCATTCCCATCGCGGTATTGCTGTCCTTCATTCCCTTGTTCGCGATGAAGTTGACCTCCAACATCATGTCCCTGGCCGGCATCGCCATTTCCATCGGCGTGCTGGTTGACGGGGCCATCGTGCAGATGGAGAATGTGTACAAGCGCCTGGAGGAATGGCAGGCCGGGGGGCGGCAGGGCGAGCGGTCCGCGGTCATATTGAAGGCGCTCAAGGAAGTGGCGCCGTCGGTGTTCTTTTCCCTGCTGGTCATCGCGGTCTCGTTCCTGCCCATCTTCACCCTCGTCGACCAGGAAGGCCGGCTGTTCAAACCCCTGGCATGGTCCAAGACATTTTGCATGGCCATTGCCGCGTTGCTGGCCATCACCCTCAACCCGGCCATCCGTTTATTGTTCGCGGACAGGAATGAAACCTACCTTCCCGAGGAAGAGCATCCGGTCAGCCGGTTTTTGTTCAAGGTCTATGGGCCGGCCTGCGATTTTGTCCTGCGCCATGCCCGCGCCGTGATCGCGGCCGCGACGCTCATCGTGTTGGGCACGGTGCCGGTATATTTGAAGCTGGGTTCGGAATTCATGCCGCCTTTGTGGGAAGGGCAGATCCTGTACATGCCCATCACCATGCCCGGCATCTCGGTGGCCGAGACCCAGAAGCTCCTGCAGGCCCAGGACCTCATCCTCAAAAGTTTTCCCGAGGTCGACAAGGTCTTTGGCAAGGCCGGCCGCATGGAAAGCTCGACGGACCCGGCGCCCCTGTCCATGATGGAGACCGTGGTCACGCTCAAACCTGAAAGCCAATGGCGCACGGTCAAGGGTAAACGCATCACGCATGAGCAATTGATCGAGGAAATGGACCAGGCCCTGAAAATTCCCGGCACCGCCAATGCCTGGACCATGCCCATCAAGAACCGCATCGACATGCTTTCGACCGGCATCCGCACGCCGGTGGGGATCAAGGTGATGGGGCCGGACCTCAAGGTCATTGAAGGGATCGGCACCCGCCTGGAAACAGTGCTCAAGGACGTGCCCGGCACCCGCAGTGTTTTTGCCGAACGGGTCGCCGGCGGGTATTTCCTCGACTTTGACCTCAAGCGCGACCAACTGGCCCGTTACGGCCTCTCGGTCGCCGACGCGCAAATGGCCATCACTTCCGCCATCGGCGGGGAAAATGTCACGACCACCATCGAAGGCCGCGAGCGCTACGGGGTCAACGTGCGTTATCCGCGCCAGCTGCGCGATGACCCGGAAAAGCTCAAGCGCGTGCTGGTGGCTTCCCCGTCGGGTATGCAGGTGCCGCTGGGCCAGGTGGCTGATGTGGTGGCGCGCACGGGGCCGGCCATGGTCCGCGATGAGAACGGGATGTTGACCGGCTATGTGTATATCGATGTGGCAGGCCGGGACATCGGCCGCTACGTTGAGGAGGCCAAGAAGAAAGCGGCGCGGGAATTGCAGCTGCCCCAGGGGTACAGCCTGCTGTGGAGCGGCCAGTATGAGAACATGCTGCGCGTGCGCGAGCGCCTGAAGGTGGTCTTGCCGCTGACTTTGCTCATCATCACGGTCTTGTTGTTCATGAACACAAAGTCATGGGTCAAGACCGGCATTGTTTTATTGGCAGTGCCGTTCTCGCTGGTGGGCGCCGTATGGCTGTTGTGGGCGCTGGGGTACAATTTGTCCATCGCCGTGTGGGTGGGCATGATCGCGCTCATGGGGCTGGACGCGGAAACCGGGGTTTTGATGCTGCTGTTCCTGGACATGTCTTACCAGGATGCCGTGCGCCGCGGCAAGATGAGCTCCACCCAGGACCTGCACGAGGCGGTCATGCATGGGGCCGTGCGCCGGGTGCGCCCCAAGCTGATGACGGTCATGGCGGCCATGGTCGGGCTTTTGCCCATCATGTGGTCGCACGGGGCCGGGGCGGACGTGATGAGCCGCATCGCCGCGCCCATGATCGGCGGGTTGCTGACGTCGTTTATCCTGGAGCTCCTGATCTATCCGCCGATCTATTATTTATGGAAAAGAAAAGAGGTCCGTGGTATCGTTGGGAACACAGGTGACTAAAAACAGAAAGGGGCAGCACATGAAAAAAGGGATCGTAGTGATCACGGCAGTCATTGTTTTAACAGCCGCGGGATCGGCCCTGGCCCAAATGAAGGACAAGGGCGGGGAGATGATGGCGGATAAGGCTGGGATGATGGAGGGTAAGGGTGGAATGATGGGAGGCAAAGGCGGCATGATGGGCATGATGGGCGACAAAGGGATGATGGGTATGATGAACAAACCGTCCATGATCGCCGTCAATGACGCCATTATCGTTCTATCAGGCAGGAAGCTTTATAAATACGATGCCGACTTGAATCTCGTCAAGGAAGCTGAGATCAAAGCGGATGACATGGGCATGATGGGTGGCGGTATGATGGGCGATGGCATGATGGGGCAGGGCGCAGGCAAGCCTGCGAATACCCCGGCCGCGCCGGCTGATGAGACCGATCATGCAAGCCATCACTGAAAAACAAGGGAACCTTACGGATGCATAAAGATCCTGTCTGTGGAATGAGCGTGGATGAAACAACGCCCTTTAAAGCCGATAAGGATGGGCAGGTGTATTATTTTTGTTCGGCGCATTGCAGGGATAAATCCATGGCCCCAATACTGGCGGCCGGTCCTCAAAATATCCCGGCGTTATCGACAAAAGTAATTTACACCTGCCCCATGCATCCTGAAGTGAGGCAAGACCATCCCGGGGATTGCCCCAAATGCGGTATGCACCTGGAACCGTTAAGTCCCGTCGGCGGAGGGAATGAAGACCAGGAACAAATACGTTCTTTATCCCGGAAATTCTGGATCGGCCTTGCGCTGACAGTTCCTCTTGTTGCGCTGGTCCTGGGAGAGATGATACCGGAGGTCAATGTACAGTCATTGGTCCCTCACCGTTTTATTCCGTGGATACAGTTTGTTCTGGCCACGCCTGTGGTCTTATGGACAGGAGGGATGTTTTTTGCCAAAGGCTGGCAATCCCTGGTCAATAGAAGCCTGAACATGTTCACGCTGATCGCCCTTGGCGTTGGGGCGGCTTATGGCTATAGCACGGCAGCAGTATTATTCCCCCAAGTTTTTCCGGGATCGTTGAAGAAGATGGGGAAGATCGACCTGTATTTTGAAGCCGCGGCGGTCATCACCGTTTTGATCATTTTAGGTCAATTGCTGGAAGCCAAAGCGCGCAGCCAGACCGGCCGGGCCATCAAGGCCCTTTTGGGGTTGGCTGCTAAGAATGCCCACCGGGTCCGTGATGGCGTTGAAGAAGAAGTGCCGATCGATACCATTCAAAAAGGGGACATGCTCAGGGTCCGGCCCGGAGAAAAGGTCCCGCTGGATGGGATTATTATGGAAGGCAGAAGTTCCATTGATGAATCCATGATCTCCGGTGAACCCATGCCCGTTGAGAAAAATGCCGGTGATCGTGTCATCGGCGCGACGATCAATCAAACGGGGACATTTGTCATGAGAACGGAGAAAGTGGGATCGGAAACCCTGCTTTCGCAGATCGTCCATATGGTGGCCGAAGCCCAGCGCAGCCGCGCACCCATCCAGAAGCTGGCGGACACGATATCCGGTTATTTTGTCCCGATCGTGGTCTTGATCTCCGCCTTGACGTTTATTATCTGGGCCAATTGGGGGCCGGAACCGAAATTGGCCTACGCCATTGTCAATGCCATCGCTGTTTTGATCATTGCCTGTCCGTGCGCTTTGGGCCTGGCCACGCCCATGTCCATCATGGTCGGCGTTGGCCGCGGCGCCCAGGCAGGCGTGCTCATTAAAAATGCCGAAGCCATTGAAAAGGCCGAAAAGATCACCCATGTTTTGACGGACAAGACAGGAACTCTGACCGAGGGGAAGCCAAAAGTCACGGCATGTGTCCCAAGCCGGGATTGGGATGAACAGAAGCTGATAGGCATGGCCGCCTCCATCGAACAAAGCAGCGAGCACCCTTTGGCAAGGGCCGTCATTGATTATGCGAAAGAGAAAAATGCCAAGGTAGAACCTGTACAGGATTTTGAATCGGTGACCGGAGGCGGCATAAAAGGAAAGTTAAACGGGCAAAAGATCATGCTGGGAAAACAAAAATTCCTTGAAGAAGAAAAGGTAAGCATCCCTGAAGATCTCAAAAACAGGTCCATTCAATTGCAGGCGAAGGCGCAGACGGTTGTTTGGGTGGCGGTCGGACAAAAAGTGGCCGGCATCCTCGGCATATCCGATCCGGTCAAGAAAACAACCCCGCAAGCCATTGAGGACCTCCATAAGATGGGGATCAAGGTGGTCATGCTCACCGGCGATAACCATAAAACCGCCGAGGTCATTGCCAAAGAATTGAACATTGATGATGTGCGGGCTGAATTGGAACCGAAGAGCAAGCAAGAGATCATCAAACAATTCAAAGCCCAGGGGGCTGTTGTCATGATGGCAGGCGACGGTATTAATGATGCTCCGGCCCTGGCCCAGGCTGAAGTCGGCGTGGCCATGGGCACGGGCACGGATGTGGCCATTGAAAGCGCGGGGATAACCTTGGTCAAGGGCGATCTCAACGGCATTGTAAAGGCTTTGCGGTTGAGCCGGGCTGTCATGAAGAATATCCGGCAGAATTTATTTTTTGCGTTTATTTATAATGCACTGGGCATTCCTGTGGCCGCCGGTGTTTTGTATCCTGTTTTCGGGGTCCTTTTAAGCCCCGTTATCGCCGGCGCGGCAATGAGCTTCAGTTCGGTTTCTGTGATAGGCAATGCTTTAAGGTTGAATCGCTCGGGGCTTTCAGGTAAAATTAACAATAGAAATTAAATAGGGAGGATGTATGGATAAATTACTGGTACTGGGCTTAACGTTTGGGTTTATTTTAACACCGGTCCTGGGCAATGTCCCATCCGCCAGGGCCCAGCAGGCACAGGCGGTGGAAGTCGGTAATAAGATCTGCCCGGTTTCCAAGGAACAAGTCGGCAAAGGCGGCATGCTGCCGTATAAGATAACCTATAATGGCAAGGTCTACAATTTGTGCTGTGGCATGTGCGTCAAGGATTTCAACAAAGACCCGGAGAAATACGCCAAGATCGCCGAGGAGGAAGTGGCCTCCCAGGCCAATTGATGGACCTGTTGACCCTGCTGCATCCAAAGCTGGTACATTTTCCCATCGCGTTCTTTTTCGGCGCGTGGTTCTTGGATGTTGTCAGCCTGCTCTCTAAAAAAGAACCGGTGTATAAAGCCGCCGTGTATGTTTACATCATGGCGGCTTTTTCATCGGCGGCGGCCGTGGCCAGCGGTTTATGGGAAGCGGACCGTTTGAATGTGCACCACCCGCTGATGTATACCCACCGCAATTTCGCCTTCGCGGTGCTGGGCGTTTCCTGGACGGGGCTTATCCTCATCTACATTTTGGGCAAGCAGCCTCAAGCCGCCCGGCTGGTCTTTACCTGCGCCTGCTGGCTGGCCGCGGCCCTGGTGCTGGCCGCCTCTTATTTTGGGGGTGAAATGGTGTTCGGCTACGGCGTGGGGGTCCATTTATGATGAACGATGTCCTTCTGGCTTTTGTCCCGATGTTCTTTGCCATGGACCCGGTGGGGGTCCTGCCTATTTTTGTGTCTTTGACCGAGGGCATGGAGCCCGCGGCCAAACGCCGGATCATCGGGCAGTCTTTACTGACCTCGGTGATCGTGGCGGCGGTCTTCATCTTCCTGGGCCGTGCCATTTTCAAATTCTTAGGCATCACCATGGGCGATTTCATGGTCGCCGGCGGGGCCATCCTGTTCTGCCTGTCCATGCTGGATTTGACCGGGCAGGGCAAGAGGCGCCGTGAGAAATTCGCCGACGTCGGGGCCGTGCCCATCGGCACGCCGCTGATCGTGGGGCCGGCGGTGTTGACCATGTGCCTGGTGTCCATGACCCAGTACGGGCTTGTGCCGACCCTGGCCTCGGTCGCCATGAACATCGCCATCGTCGGTGTCCTGTTCGTGTTCGCCGATGCCTTTATAAGGGTGATCGGCCCCAGCGGTTCCCGCGCCCTTTCCAAAGTCCTGTCCCTGCTGCTGGCCGCCATCGGGGTCATGATGATCCGCCGCGGTATCGTCGAGATCATGACCTTCGTCAGGTGAACGTTCCTTTATGAACCGCATTCGTAATCTTATTTTTGTGCTTTTAATGACCGCGTGCTCCCTGGTGGGGATCGCGGCGGTGGGGACCTATTACCTCATCGCCACACCGGCCGGTGTCAGGGCCCTGGTCCATGGTACGTTGTTGTGGGCGGGCCAGTATGCCACCGTGACGGTGGAGTCCTACAGCGGCACCATTGACGAGGGCCTGATCCTCAACAATATCGAGATCAGGAACTGGCCGTTCCTGGGGCCGCAGGCGAGTGTGCGCATCCAAAGGGCGGATGTGACATTGCCCTTGCTGGAGCCCAATGTGAAGGTACACGTGTTCAACGGCCGCCTGGACCTGCCCAACTGCGACACGGCCCTGTTCAACGGCAATTACAGCGACGGGTCCTTCCAGGTCAATTTGTTCAGCAAGGCCCTGGATGTGGTGGCCATCATGCGGCCTTTCCTGCCCCCGGAAGTGGTGAAGAACCTCCAGGGCACGGTCTTGGACAATAACCTCATGCTGACCGGGACATTGTCCAACCCCCGCATCCGGGGGCATTTTTACGTTGATCACATCAAATACATGGGCACGGTGGTGCGCGAAGGCCTGGCCCGTTTCGACCTGGCATTTATCGGGGAGGGCAGCCAATGGCGCATGTACGGCCCCCTCATCCTGGAAAGCGGCACGGTGAATGTGCGTCGAAGCACCATCGAGCTGGCGCAAAGCCGGGCGATCTTTAAGGGGGACATCGAGGCCCCGGCGCTGGTGGTTTACGGCACGGCCAAGAACAATGACTATACGATCGACATGACCATCACCGGCACCCTGGCCAAGCCGCAGATGAAGGTGCGTTCCGACCCGTACATGCCCGAGGATATGGCCATGATGGCCCTGGGGCTGGGCAGCTGGATGCCGACGTACTTCACCCTTGCCTATGGCGGGGGTAATGAGAAAATGGGGTTAAAGAAGCGGATCGGCGACGATCTCAACGTCGGTTTCGCGCTGGAAGAATCGCCCGCGTTGACCAGCCGGCAGCAGGAGTATTCCAGGACGCTGGAAGGGGAATTGTCCATCACCGAGAAACTTTCCGTCAATGTGGCGGAAAAGCTCAACCCCTCGCGCAGCGACACCCAGACCGGCGCCTCTTCCCAGGCGGACAACCGCAGCCAGGGCGAATCCCTGCTTTATTTAAAATACAAAAACACCTTTTGAAAGGAATTTCAGCATGAAACAAAGCACCATTGGTATTTGGAGTTCATTGTTCCTGGTTTGCGCTGCCGTGAGTGCGGGAGCGGATGACCAAGGGCAATCGCGCTGGAGTTATAAAATAGGTGCGGAAGAGCGTTTGCGTTATGAATACAGAAAGGATTTTGATCTCAATAAGAGCGCGAAAGATAACGGCAGCCTGTTTTTCAACCGTGAACGGCTCAGCGCCCAATTCACATTAAGTGACGGGTATTCAAAGGACATGGCCCGGGTGTTTATTGAAGGGCTGGACGCGCAGACCGGCGGCCACAGGATCAAAGCCCAGGCCAACCAGACCGATGATCTTGACCTGCACCAGGCGTATGTCCATATTCTCAATATCGGCGGGTCGGGCCTGGACATCAAAGCGGGCCGCCAGGAATTAAAATACGGTAAAGGCCGTTTGATCGCGGCCCCGACGTGGTCGAACCGTATCCGCTCCTTTGATGCCGGCCTTTTCCATTACCACCATGGCGGCTTTTACGCCGACGCGTTTTACGGCCAGGACGTCAAATACGATGACAATAAATTCAATCAGTCCCGCAATGAAGAGATGCTTGCCGGCGTTTACGGGGGATACCAGGCCGCCAAAACATCCCCTCTGTTCGAAGCGTACTATTTAAGCTTTATCGATACCAAAGGGCTCAATGATATCCATCGTTATACGGTTGGCGGACGCGTACAGGCCATATTAGCCCCGGGCTTGGTTGCCGATGTCGAAGTGCCGGTCCAATTTGGTAAAACAGGGACGCTGACCGCAGGGGCCAAAACGATCAAGGCCTGGGCTTTCCATGCTGACCTTGCCCAGAGTTTTGACCAGGCATTCTGGAAACCGAAATTCACGGTTTCCTATGACCAGGCCTCCGGCGATAAGGACCCCAATGACAGCGTCTCCAACACTTTTGTCCCTTTGTACCAAAGCACGCATGATCCGTATGGCCTGATGGATCTCGTGCGCTGGCAGAATATCCGCAATCCGGAAGCCAGCGTGACCTTTTCCCCGACCGGTAAATTCCGTTTTACGCCGCAGGTGGACTTTTTCTGGCTCGATAGCAAATCGGATTCCTGGTATAACACCTCCGGCGGCGTCACCAGGACCAAAACCAGCGGGGACCGCAATTATTACCTGGGAAGCGAAGCTTCGATCCGGTTTTACTATGATCTCACCGCGAACATCAAGTTTGAAACAGGGTATGCCCATTTCTTCAGCGGCGGGTATGTTCGTGATACCGGCGCCGATGATGACGCGGACTGGGTCTATTCTCAACTGGTATTGAAATATTGATGAAATCCAATTTACGTTTCAACCGGCAGGAATGGGCGGGCGCGTTTGGGGACATGGGCACGGATTTTCCCCTGATCGTGGGCATGATCCTGGCCGCGCGTCTGGATGCCTGCAGCGTCCTGGTGATGTACGGTTTGATGCAGGTGTTCACGGGCCTGTTGTACCAGAGGCCCATGCCGGTGCAGCCGCTCAAGGCCGTGGCCACCATCGTCATTGCCCAGAAAATCTCCGGACCGATCTTGTACGGGGGAGGGCTGGCCATCGCCTTGATTATGCTGGCTTTGACCCTGACCGGTTCCCTGGATTGGCTGGCCCGCAGTATCCCTAAATGTGTGGTGCGGGGCATACAACTGGGGCTGGGGATCAACCTGGCGCTTCTGGCGCTTAAAGATTATGCGGCCCGCGATGGGCTCAATGGGTACATTCTGGCGCTGGCTGCCTTCCTGATCGTCCTGCTGCTTTTGCCCAATAAAAGATTTCCCGCGGCTTTGGCCGTGATCGGCCTGGGGCTGGTGTATGCTTTTGTTTTTAAAGTTCATGCGGCGGATCTGACCGCCGGCATGGGTTTTCATTTGCCGGCCATTCATATGCCCACCGGACAGGACATCCTTTCGGGTTTCCTGCTTTTGGCCATTCCCCAAATTCCCCTGTCACTGGGCAATTCCGTGCTGGCCACACGGCAGGTCAATGAGGACCTTTTCCCTGACCGGCCCTTGTCCATCCGTAAGATAGGTCTTACCTATAGCACGATGAACCTGATCAGCCCGTTCTTTAGCGGTGTGCCGGTTTGCCACGGCTCCGGCGGGATGATGGGACACTACACTTTTGGCGCCCGCACCGGCGGTTCGCTGCTGATCTACGGAGGCATGTACCTGGTGCTGGGACTGTTCTTCAGCCGGGGGTTCGAGAAAGTCCTGCAGATCTTTCCCATGCCCATGCTCGGGGTCATCCTGTTCGTTGAGGCCCTGGCCCTGATGACCCTGGTCAGGGACATCAGCGCCGACAAGACCGACCTCTGGATCGCGTTTATGGTGGCGATCATGGCCTGCGCCTTGCCCAATGGTTTTGTGGTCGGTTTGATCGCCGGCGTCCTGGTCCACAAAGGTACCAGCTACCTTCTTGCAAGAAGGTAGCTGGTACCTTTACTGCTGTTGACAAGCGCCGGCTTTTTATTTATAATTTGGTATTACAAAATAATACTTTAAGGAGCGATGCATGGCCAAAGCCAAAGACATGGAAGTGATCACCTTCAAAGCGGACAAAGACCTGATGAAACTCCTCAAAGGCATCCGCAACCGCTCGGAATTCATCCGCGCCGCCGTGCTGGAGGCGCTGGACAATGCCTGCCCGTTCTGCCGCGGCACCGGGGTGCTGACCCCGCATCGCAAGAAGCACTGGAATGAGCTGGCGGGACACCATGCCATGAAAGAATGCAAGGAATGCCATGAGGATGTTCTAGTATGTGGGCGTTGATATTCCTTTTATTGCTCACCGCGCCTGTTTATGCCCAGCCGGTCAAGGCCGTGGCCACGTTCAGCATTTTGGGCGATCTGGTCAAGAATGTCGGCGGGGACAAAGTGGAGTTGACGGTGCTGGTGGGTCCCAATGGGGACACGCATACCTTCGAACCTTCTCCCAAAGACAATGTTGTCCTCTCCGAATCCGCGGTGATCTTTGAGAACGGCCTGCATTTTGAGCATTGGCTGGATAAATTATACCAGTCCTCGGGAAGCCAAGCCCTGCGGGTGGTGGTCACGGAGGGCATCGAGCCCATTGAGGTCCAGGCCGGCCAAAAGCAGGAGGCGGACCCGCATGTTTGGCATGATATCAACAATGCCATGCTCATGGTTGAAAGGATCCGCGACGGTTTGATCGCGGCGGATGAGGCGAACGCCGCCTATTATAAGGAAAACGCTGAAAAGTACCTGGGCGAACTGGCACGGCTTGACCATTGGGTGATCGATACGTTAAAGGACATCCCCGATGAGCGCCGCCGGCTGGTGACGTCCCACGATACCTTCGGGTATTTTGCCAAGCGTTATGGTTTTAAAGTCATCGGTACTGCCGTCGATTCCGCAACGACGGAAGCCGCGGACCCTTCAGCCGCCCAGATTGCGCGGTTAGTGGACAAAATAAAGTCCTCCGGGGTCAGGGTTGCTTTTATAGAGAATACACACGATCCTAAATTAATGGCCGCGGTGGCGGCGGAGGCGGGCATCAAGCTGGCGCCCAAACTGTATACCGACGCCCTGGGTCCCTCCGGCAGCGACGGGGACACCTACGTGAACATGGTCCGCCATAATGCCAGGGTTTTCGCGGAGGCATTGAAGTGATCTTATCTTATTGCCGGCATAACCATAGCCATCCCGACGCGAAGGCCCCGGCCCTGGAGGTCAGGGACCTGACCGCGGGTTACGCGGGCGAAGAGCGCCCGGCATTGAAGGGGATCAACCTTTCGGTGCCAATGGGCGCTTCCGTCGCTTTGGTAGGGGCCAACGGCGCCGGTAAATCCACTTTGTTCAAGGCCGTCAGCGGGCTTTTGCCCCTGCGTTGCGGAACGGTGCGGGTGTTCGGCCATCATTTGGGGGAATGCCACCAGCGCGTCGTGTACCTGCCCCAGCGCAGCGAGATCGATTGGCAATTTCCCATCAGCGTCCTGGAACTGGTATTGACCGGCCGCTATGTGTACGCGGGCTGGTTCCTGCGTACCGGCAGGAATGATGAGCGCCTTGCCCTTGAGGCCCTGGCGCAACTGGATGCCGCGGACCTTGCCGGCCGCCAGATCAGCAAACTTTCCGGCGGGCAGCAGCAGAGGGTGCTGATCGCGCGCGCCCTGGCCCAGAACGCCGACCTTTTACTGCTCGATGAGCCGCTCAATGCCGTGGATGCCAATACCCGCCACACCATTGCCCAGGTGCTGGATGCCATAAAGAAGCAGGGCAAGACCGTCATCATGGCCACGCATTATTTCGATTCGCAGGACAAGCGCTACGACGGGGCCATTTACCTCAAGGACGGGGAACAGGTCACGGACACCGGCTCCCGGGCCGGGCATGAGGGGTGCGACCATCCATGATGCATTTTTTGACCGACCCATTCCATTATATTTTTATCCAGCGCGCGGTCGCGGCGGCGGTTGTCGTCGGCATTCTGTGTGCCTGCCTGGGCACGTTCGTGGTCCTGCGGCGCATGTCGCTGGTCGGCCATGCCTTGAGCCACAGCGCTTTGCCGGGGCTGGTCATTGCGTATTTGCTGGGTTTTAATATTCTCGGCGCCGCCGCCGTGGCCACGGTGTTGGCCGCCCTGCTTATTGGTTTCCTGGCCAAAGATGAAGCGGTCTATGAAGACACCTCCATCGGCATGATCCCCACGGTCATGTTCGCTTTGGGGATCCTGTTGATCAGCGCCGGCAAGTCATATCGGGATCTTTCCGCCATGCTCTTCGGCAATATCCTGGGAGTCACCGCCGCGGACTTGAACCTCATCATGCTGATCGCCGGGGTAAGCCTGCTGGCGCTGGCGCTTTTTTACAAGGAACTCAAACTATTATGCGTGGACCCCGATTACGCGAAGACCATCGGGGTGCCGGTCGACCTGTTGCGCTACGGATTATTGTTGTTCCTGGCCTTGACCGTGGTTGCCGGCATCCAGGCGGTGGGTACGGTACTGACCAATGCCTTGCTGGTCGTGCCGGTTGCCGCGGCCCGGCTTTTGACCGACCGGTTAGGGGTCATGATGTTATTGTCTTGCGCTTTTGCCGTGCTGGCCGCCCTGGCCGGCGTTTTTGCCTCCTTTTATCTTGGTCTCTCCTCGGGCGCCTCGATCGTCCTGGCCTGCGCGCTCATCTTCGGCGGCGCCTGGCTGGTTCGTAAAACAAAATAAGCTATCCCTCAACGTATTTCTTCCTTGACAAACCCCTGTTATGTGATATTTTACTGCATAAATACGTCAGAAATTAACTTATTTGAACATATGCCTGCTGAAAAAAAAGACATAGAACCGACGGTGCTCAAGGAGATCATTGACGCCATCGCAAGAATGAAATACGGGGAAGTGGTCATCACCATCCATGACTCCAGGATCGTCCAGATCGAAGAAAAACATAAAAAACGTTTTAATTAAAGCCACCACGCCTGTGGAGCGACACTTTAAGAAAACCTCCGATAACCGACTGTACGAACAGAGGAAGCCGGGAAAGAGGAGATGGGGAAATGGGATACAAAAGGAACAAGAGCGGGTGGCACGGTGTTTTACTGGCTTCTTTTTTGATGTGTGGGGGCCTGTGGGCAGGGGAGGCCTCTGCGCACGAAGGTATTTTTGGCTTTGTCTACACAACGGAGACTTTGCCTAAAGGGAAATGGGAGTTGGAGCAGATATATCAGGGAAGGTACGGCAAGCACCAGGGAACCTATGCCAATTCCTATTTCCGCACCGAACTTGAATACGGCTTCACGGATAAATTCCAAGGAGCGGTCTATGTCAACAGCCGTTATGTGTATGCCAATAAGAACAATGCGGATGGCACGACCGGGGGTGAAGGTGTCCCGGATGGCGCCGATCCGAATACGAGCTTCAGCAAATACAAATTTGAAACAGTTTCCTTTGAGGGCATCTATCAATTGCTCAGCCCGTACAAGGACCCGTTCGGTTTTGCCCTTTATTTGGAACCCGCCTTCGGTCCGTATAAATATGAGATCGAGCCCAAGCTGCTGTTCCAGAAGAACTTCCTTGATGACCGCTTGATCGTGGCCCTCAATATGGTTTGGGAAATGGAATGGGCGCGGGACAAAGATGTATCTGTCTGGGGGCACGAGATGGAATTTCAAAATGTCCTGGGCGTGTCTTACCGTTTGGCCAACAATTGGCGGGCGGGCGTGGAATTCCAGCATGTGACCAAATTCGGGACCTTCAGCCTGAGGGACGCTGAACACACCGCGTATTTCCTGGGGCCGGACCTGCATTTTGCCCGCAACAATTTCTGGACCACGGCCGCGGTCCTGTTCCAATTGCCCATTGCCCACGGTTTCAGCCAGGAGCAGAGGGATGCCATCCAGGGCGGGAGGATCTTCGGCCATGAGCGGGAAGCGGTGCAATTAACCGTCAAAATGGGGTGGAATTTTTAAGTCCGAATGAATGCGCGCTGGCGTACATATTGCATTGTTCCGTTGGCCGTGATGGCCGCCGGGCCGGTGGCCGGCTGGGCCGCGCAGTACTTGGCTCTGGAGGAGGCGCAGAAGCTCTGCTTTCCGGGCGCGGATGCCTTTGTGCCGTCGGACATCACCTTGACCCGTGAACAGATGCGCGCCGTGAAAAAAGATTCCGGCGTGCGGGCGCGGACCGGCACGCAAAAGCTCTGGCGGGCCATGCGCGGACAGGAGTTCCTTGGATGGTTCATCAAAGATGAGGTCTTGGGCAAGCATGAGCTCATCACCTGGGCACTGGCCCTGGGGCCCGACGGGGCCGTGCGCCGGATCGAGATCCTCGACTACCGTGAGACCTACGGGTATGAGGTCCGGGGCGCGCAGTGGCGGGCGCAGTTTTACGGCAAAAAACACGGCGCGGCCCTGAAACTGGACCGGGACATCAAGAACATCGGCGGCGCCACCCTGTCCTGCCGCCACATCACCGACGGTGTTAAACGGTTGTTGAGTTTTTATGAACTGTTCCTTAAGTAAATTGCGGCGCTGCCACCCCCTGCTGGGCACCTTCGTGGAGATCACCGCCGCCGGCGACACAGCGGCAGCGGTGCAGGCGGCCATCGATGAGGCTTTTGCCGCCATCGGCCGTGTGCAGGCCTTGATGAGTTTCCATGATCCCGCCAGCGAATTATCGCGGGTCAACCGCGCCGCGGCCAGCGGCAAGACGGTACGGGTCAGTCCGCAAATTTACCATGTGCTGGCTTTTGCCAAAGCATTGCATGCGGGCACCCAGGGTATTTTTGACATTGCCGCCGCGCGCACGCAGGACCAGGGTGCCGGCACAGCGGACATCGAATTATTGCCGGACCATGCCGTGCGTTGTTTGCGGCCGTTGACCATCGATTTAGGTGGAGTGGCCAAAGGTTTTGCGGTAGACTGCGCCATTGAAGTTTTGCGGGGCGCGGACATGGACAGCGCCCTGGTCAATGCCGGGGGGGACATGCGCTGTTTCGGCCGGCCGCAGCCGGTATGCATAAGGCATCCCGGCATGCCCGGACGGTTCGTGCCATTGCCTGATCTAAATGACGCCGCCCTGGCGACCTCCGCCAATTCTTATACAGCATGCGCCCATTTCCATGGACGCACCAGAGGACCGGTGCGGCGGCCTTTCAGCGTTTCGGTGCGCGCGACGACCTGCATGATGGCTGACGCATTGACCAAAGTGGTGCTGGCCTGCGGCCAACGGTCCGCGCCGCTGTTGTCGGAGTTTGACGCGGACGCATTTATGGTCTATCCTGATGGCCGGGTCATCTGCTGGGAGAAAGAAGAAGCATGAAAGGTCACGGCGTCCGTTTAAGCCCCCGGCTGGCCCGCTGGTTTTACAGTGTCTTTGGCGTGCTGTTCTTTTCAGGGGTCGTCTGGCTGGTCAAACCGGACCCCTGGCTGTTGAGGGTCCACGGGGCCGCGGCCATGGCTTCCCTGCTGGTCCTGGGCGTTCTCATCCCTTCGCACATGCGGCGGGCTTGGGCCCAGCAACGCAACCGCCGGACCGCGCTGGCCATGATCGCCTTATGCCTGGCCCTGGTTTTAAGCGGTTACGGTCTTTATTATTGCGGGGATGAGGCTTGGCGCGCGTGGATCAGCGGCGTCCACAGTTTTACGGGAGGCGCGCTTCCATTTGTTTTATTTTGGCACATTACCCGCGGTCGCAAAAGCAAAAAAGGATCGGTATGGACATAATCTTTGTGACAATGGTCGTCGGCGCAAGTTTTCTTTATCTGGTCTTTTACTTCATCAAGAACCTGCGCGGCGGTTCAAAGAAGAAATGCGGCGGTTGCTCATGAGCGGGGAGGCCTCACAGGCATTGTCCCGGGTGCCGTGCGGCGCGGTTTTTTATGTGGACCGCATCCACGCTGATCCCGGCCTGACCAAACGCCTGGAAGAAATGGGTTTTGTGCGCCAGGCCGCCGTGGTCAAGTCCACGGACCGGGGCACGATCATTTGCCGGGTGGGGCATACCGACGTGGTGGTAAGCGAGGCCCTCGCCGACCAGATCTTTGTGCAGCCTGTTGCCATGCCTATGCCCGTATCATCGGAGATCACCCTGGACAAATTAAAGCCCGGACAAAAGGGCCGCATCGTCCGCTTCAGCGCGGAGGGCGAGGACGTCCTGGTCCTGCAGGAGATGGGATTGACCCCGCACGAGACCGTGGAACTGGTGCGCATCGCGCCCCTGGGGGACCCCATGGAACTGCGCATCCGCGGTTACGAACTTTCCCTGCGCCGCCAGCAGGCCAGGCAGATCTTGGTCGAGCCCATCGCATGAAAACCATCGCTTTAGCCGGCAATCCCAACTCCGGAAAAACCACCCTGTTCAACGCCCTCACCCGCCTGCGCCAGAAGACCGGCAATTATCCCGGTGTCACCGTCGAGAAAAAGGTGGGCATCTGCCAGCTTCCCGGTGGGGGGCTCACCGAGGTCATCGACATTCCCGGCACCTACAGTTTGTCGGTGCGCTCGCCCGATGAGAAGATCGCCCGCGACGTGCTGTTGGGCCTGGTCCCGGGTACGGCACGCCCGGATGTCGTGGTCTGTGTGGTCGATGCCGGCAACCTCGAGCGCAATTTATACCTGGTGTCCCAGATCCAGGATCTAGGCATGCCGGTCATCATCGCCCTGAACATGATGGATGAACTTCCGGCCAAGAACGTTTCCCTGGACGTCACGCTGCTCTCGACCCTGCTGCAGGTGCCGGTCGTGCCCATGGTGGCGCTGCGGGAAGAGGGGGTGGGGGCGCTTAAATCCCTGCTCCAGGACGGCTTTGCTTACCAGTACAAACGCCAGTGGATCTTGCCGGCGGCCATCGAGGAACAGCTCAATGAGCTCATCCGTTTGCTCAAGCATGAGACCGGCCATCACGATGAATTCATTTTCTTCAAAGCCGTCACTTTGATCTCGCAGGCCACTCTCGAGGCCAATGAGGCGCTGTTGAGGGAAATGGGCATTGTGCTTTCCCCGGCCTCGCTGGAAGAATTAAAAAAGACCCAGGAACGCTTGGGCCTGTTGGGGCCGCACGTGCGCTCGGCGGTGATCGAGGCAAGGTATCACTGGATCAAGTCAGTGTGCGTGCAAACGGTCAAACGCCTTTCCGATTCCGGCGGCCAGGACCTCACCCAGCGCATCGACCGCGTGGTCACGCATAAAGCCTGGGGCTGGCTGGTGTTCGTCGGGCTCATGGCCTTGATGTTCTACACCATTTTTGCCATCGCCACCGTGCCCATGGACTGGATCAATGCCGCTTTTGAATGGGCAGGGCGATGGGTCAGCGGCCATATGCCGCAAGGGTTCTTAAGGGACCTGATCGTCCACGGCATCCTCGCCGGGGTGGGCGGGGTCATCATTTTCCTGCCGCAGATCCTCATTTTGTTCTTCTTTATAGGCCTGCTGCAGGACACCGGGTACATGGCCCGCGCCGCGTTCCTGATGGACCGGCTCATGAATAAAGTGGGCCTGCACGGCAAATCCTTCATTCCTTTATTGAGCTCGTTCGCCTGCGCCATCCCCGGCATCATGGCCACCCGCACCATCGAAAGCCCCAAGGACCGTTTGGTCACCATGCTGGTGGCGCCGTTGATGAGCTGTTCGGCCCGTTTGCCGGTCTACACCTTGATGATCGGCGTGCTCATCCCCGCGGCCAACGTGTGGACTAAGGCCTTGATCATGCTGTCCATGTATTTTCTGGGCATCGCCGGCGCCTTCACCATGGCCTTGATATTCAAGAAAACGATCTTAAAAGGCCGCGCCCCGGTGTTCATCATGGAACTGCCGCCGTACCGTTTCCCGTCGTGGAAGACCATCCTCATCCAGATGCTCGAGCGCAGCGCCCTGTTCGTCAAGCGGGCGGGGACCATCATCCTGGCTTTGTCCATCGTGCTGTGGGCGCTGATGACCTTTCCCTATGATCCGCATAAAGGAGGGACCGAAGCGTTAAAAAGCAGTTACGCGGGACAAATGGGCACCGCGCTGGAACCGGCCATCAAGCCCTTAGGGTTTGACTGGCGCATCGGCATCGGCCTCATCGGCTCCTTCGCGGCCCGGGAAGTCTTTGTCAGCACCATGAATATCGTGTTCAACCTTTCCCAGGATACCCCGGCGGAAAATTTGAGGGCGGCTTTTGCCCGGGCCTCCTGGCCCGACGGCAAACCGCTGTTCACGCCCCTGGTGTGCCTGGTCCTCATGGTGTTTTATGTCTTTGCCCTGCAGTGTTTGAGCACGGTGGGGATCATGTGGCGTGAAGCCGGCGGGGCATGGGCGGCGTTCGCGCTGTTTTACCTCACAGGGCTGGCGTATGTCATCGCCCTGCTGGTCTACCAGGCCGGCCGCCTGCTGGGATTTTAACCGTATTGTCTTATTTTCCTTTGACATTGCCGGATGCCGGCGGTAATATCGTACAAATTCGTCTTTTAACCCAAGTGAGGACCACATGAAGAACATCCTATCGACAATGACCGCGTTTGTGTTGTTAACCGCGCCGGCCATGGCCGCTGACACGGTGGCCGCCGGAAAGCTGGTCAAACTTGATTATACCCTGACCGTTGACGGCCAGCAGATCGAGACTTCCGCCGGCAAGAAGCCCCTGGAAGCGACCATCGGCAATAAGAAGATCCTGACCGGCCTGGAAAACGGCCTGCTCGGCATGCGTGTCGGCGAGGAGAAAACCATTACCGTGCAGCCCAAGGACGCTTATGGTGAGGTGGACGCCAAAGCCGTGAAAGAATTCCCCAAGAGCGCGATGCCCAAGGGTGAAGAGCCCAAGGTGGGTATGGTCCTGCAGGCCCAGGCGCCCGACGGAGAGACCTTCCCCGCGGTCATCACCGCCATCAAGGACGATAAAGTGGTCCTGGATTTCAACCATCCGCTGGCCGGCAAAACACTGGTATTTAAAGTGAAGGTCCTGGAGATCACACAGGCGCCTGCCGAGGCCCCCGCGAAATAAAGTGCCTGAACCCGCCGTTTTGATGGCCGCCGTGTTCCTCGGGATGGCCGCCATGACCATATGGTTTTGGCTGCGTTCCTGCCGGTCCCGGCTGCGCCAGAAAGACAGGGCCATCCAGGACCTCTCGGCCCGCCTGGCCCGCCAGCAACAGCAATCCTTCAACGACAAGAACGAGCTCAATGCCATCCTCTCGAGCATGGTCGAGGGGGTCATGGTCATCGGCCGCGACGAGCGCATCCTCTATGTCAGCCCCAACCTCTCCGACATGTTCCGCATGCGCTCAAAGGACGTGGCGCTCAAACCTTACTGGGAAGTGATCCCGCACCAGCAGATCAACAGTTGCATCAAGGAAGCCTTAAAGCAAAAACAGGCGGTCAATAAAGAGATCACCCTGCTGGGGGCGCAGGACATTTTCTTCAGCCTGCAGGTCTCGCCGGTGGTGCAGGAAGGGCATTTGAGCAGCGTGGTGGCTGTCTTCCATGATATTACGGAATTGAAAAAATTGATCCGCGTGCGCTCGGAATTCGTGGCCAATGTCTCCCATGAATTGAAAACGCCGCTGACCTCCATCAAAGGCTTCGCGGAAACGCTGGGGGAAGAGGGGGGCCTGGAAGACGCGGCCAATACCCGGAAATTTTTAGGCATCATCCAGAAACAGGCCCAGCGCCTGGAAATGCTCGTCGATGACCTCTTGAGCCTCTCGGCCATTGAATCCAAAGAGGCCAAAATGGACGCGGCGGCGCAAGATGTGGCTCCCATCATCCAGTCTGTAGTGGCGATGCGCAAGCCCGCCATCGACGCCGCGGGCCACCGCATCACCGTGGATGTGCCGCCGGCCCTTCCCAAGGTCTATATTGACCGCAACCGCATCGAACAGGTGTTCATCAATTTGCTCGACAATGCGGTCAAGTTCACTCCCGCCAAGGGCGAGGTCCGTATCCGGGCCAGGGCCGAAGGGCCTTTTGTCCGTGTGGACATCGAGGACACCGGTGTGGGCATTGCCCCGGAGCATCTTTCCCGCATCTTCGAGCGGTTTTTCCGCGTGGACAAGGCCCGTTCCATTGAATCCGGCGGCACCGGCCTCGGTTTGGCCATCGTCAAGCACATTGTCCAGGCCCACCAGGGCAAGGTCGAGGTCCAAAGCATCCCCGGCCGCGGTTCCACCTTCTCCGTGTTCCTTCCTCTAATTAAATAATTCCTTCATCTTCCCTTAACACAACTGCTTTAGAGTGTTCCCATGAGTTTATGGGCTTTCCAATTCATCATCGATCTGGTCTTGGGCTTAATAGAATCTTAATATATCCTTCATTTGATCCTTATCATCGCCGTATACAATTTAGCGGATATAAAAAGTCTCTTAATCACCTAACGGGAGGAATGGAATGAAAAAATGGTTGATGTTCAGTATGCTGGCTGTGTTCGGTATGGCCCCGGCGTTCAGCTATGCCGCCGGTCCGGACACTCAGGTGGATGCGCTCGTTGCCAAACTGGTGGAAAAAGGGATATTGAGCCAGGACGAGGCGGATGTCCTCAAAGGGCGCATCGCGTATGACGCCAAGACCATTCAAGAGAGCAATATGAAGACCGGTCTTCCGGATTGGGTGCAGAATTTTAAAGTCGGCGGTGATTTCCGCGCGCGCGTCCAATCGGAACGCAGGGAAAGCGGCGCCGGCGCGGCCCAGGGCGACAGGGTCCGCGGCCGTATCAGGGCCCGTTTGAATTTTGAGACCAAGGTCAATGACAAGGCCAGGGTGGTCTTGGGCATCGCCACCGACGGCGGCGCTCAAAGCACCAACCAGAACAACCCCCGTTCGAACAATTATACCTTCAGCTCGGAAAACGGTACGAGCGCCAACCCGTTCTCCAAACCGTACGTGGTGCTTAATAAGGCCTACGGCCAGTACATGGTCAATGATAAACTGACCCTGACCGCCGGTAAAATGGACAGTCCCATCTGGGAACCCATGGAATTCCTGATGGATTCAGATATTACACCCGAAGGCGGCGCCATCCAGTATAATTATAAGGTAAACAGCATGATCGGTTTGTTCGCCACGGGCGGCGCGTTCGCCTTGAATGAGTTCAATCCCAGCACCAGCGATCCCTTCATGTATGTGGGCCAGTTCGGCGCCACCATCAAGCCGTTCGACCGGCTGGATGCCAAGGCCGCGTTCATGTATGTCGGTTATGGTAACATCAAATCCGGGTTCACCGGTCCCGCGGGCGGCAGTTCCAGCGGCACCAACAACACCCTCAATACCGCCAACGGCGCCAATGGATTGAAATATGACTACAGCTCTCCCGTGGGCGCCATCGATATCGGGCTCAACGATCCATTCGGTGAGCTCCTGCCGGTGTACATCCCCCGCGTGGGTGTCTTTGGGGAATATACGAGGAACCCCAGCGCCCCGGACAAGAACGCGGCGTGGATGGCCGGTGCTTATATCGGCAATTCCAAGGTCGGCGGTTGGGGCACCTGGAAGGTGACGGGCGCCTACAAAGTGCTGGGCAGGGACGCCTGGCTGGATATTTTCCCGGATTCCGACTTTTACGGCGGTCAAACCGACACCAAGGGCGTGGAAGCCATCCTGGAGATCGGCCTGGCCAAGAACATGACCTTTGCCCTGGATTACTATCATGCCCGCCGCATGAGCTCCACCGTGGCCAAGGCGCCGGAACACCTGGTCCAATACGATATCAACTGGAAATTCTGACAACAGGGAGAGGATAATATGATTAAACGGATCACAGCCTTATGCATTGTCTTAGGAATGGCCGCCTCGGTCTCTTTCGGCGCGCTCTTGATCAACGGCGCCGGGGCCACGTTCCCGTATCCCATCTATTCCAAGTGGTTTGACGTGTACTCCCAAGCGCACCCGGAGGTGCAGTTCAATTACCAGAGCATCGGTTCAGGCGGCGGCATCAAGCAGATCACGGCCAAGACCGTGGACTTCGGCGCCAGCGACGGCCCGATGACCCAGGACCAAATGAACGAAGCCCCGGGACGTATCTACCACATCCCCATGGTCATGGGCGCGGTGGCCGTGACCTATAACGTGGCAGGTGTTTCGAAAGGCTTGAAATTAAGCCCGGATGTCCTTGCGGATATCTTCCTGGGGAAGGTCACTTCCTGGAACGATGCCCGCATCGCGGCGGACAATCCGGGAGTGAATTTGCCGGGCGGCTCCATCGTGGTCGTGCACCGTTCCGATGGCAGCGGCACATCCTTCATCTTCACCGACTATTTAAGCTCGGTCAGCGGTGAATGGAAAGGCAAGGTTGGCAAGGCTACTTCCGTCAACTGGCCGGCCGGTTTAGGCGGCAAGGGCAATGAAGGGGTCGCGGGCCTGGTCAAGCAGACCGGCGGCAGCATCGGTTACGTGGAATTGGCTTACGCGGTCCACAATAACATGCCTTACGCGGACATCAAGAACCAAAGCGGTAATTTCATCACACCCACCATTGAATCCACATCCAAGGCCGCCGAAGGCATCCCCATGCCGGATGATTTCCGGGTTTCCGTGGTCAACAGCCCCAATCCGCAGGCCTATCCCATCGCGGGATTCACATGGCTGCTGATCTATAAGGACATGGACAACCATGTCAAAGGCCAGGCCATCGTGGATTTCATCAAATGGGCCATCCATGACGGGCAGTCCTATACCAAAGACCTCTTGTATGCCCCGCTCCCATCGGACGTGGTCAGCCTGATCGAGAGGAAGTTGCAGAAAGTAAAGTATTGATCAAGGATGTTCTTTAAGGGCGAAGGGATAGAAAATTCTCTATCCCTTCGTCTTTTCTATAAAAATTTGGTATAATGGCGCATCTATGGCTCGCAAAGACGGCGGCGACATCATTTTTGAGCGCACCCTCACGGTTTTTCCCTGCCTGATCCTGCTGATCGTTGCCGGGATCCTGTTCACACTCGTCCATGCCTCCTGGGCTTCCATTGTCAGATTCGGCCCCGGTTTCCTGGTCACGTCCACCTGGGACCCGGTTTTTGAACATTTCGGAGCTTTGCCGTTCATTTTCGGCACCCTGGTCACATCTTTTGTGGCCCTGCTTTTGGCCATTCCCATTGGCGTCGGCACCGCCATCTACCTGGCGGAATACGCGCCTTTTAAGATCCAGAAGACCATTGCCATGCTCATCGACCTTTTGGCCGCGGTGCCCAGCGTCATTTACGGTTTGTGGGGCATCTTTGTGCTGGTGCCGGTGATGCGTTCGCATGTGCAGCCGTTTTTGGGAAAGTACCTGGGGTTCCTGCCGTTCTTCCAGGGGCCCAATTACGGGGTCGGGATATTGTCGGCGAGCGTCATCCTGGCCATTATGATCGTGCCGTTCATCATTTCAGTGTCGCGGGAGGTGATCCTGGCGGTGCCGCAGGTATACAAGGAAACCGCTTATGCCATGGGCGCCACCCGCTGGGAAGCCCTGCGCACGGTCATCCTAAGTTATGCCAAGCCGGGCATCATGGGCGCCATCATCCTGGCCCTGGGCCGAGCCATCGGGGAGACCATGGCGGTCACCATGATCATCGGCAATAATGTCAAGATCTCCGCGTCGCTGTTTTCGCCCGGCTACACGCTGGCCAGTGTCATCGCCAATGAGTTCGCCGAGGCCGCGACCAAATTATATTTGTCGGCCCTCATCGAGATAGGGCTGGTATTGTTCTTGGTTTCCATTTTGGTCAACATGATCGCCCGGTTTTTGATATGGTCCGTCACGCAAAGATAACCGACGCACAGATCAAGGAACGCCTGGCCCGGACCTTCAGGGCCACGCGCGCGCACCGCAGGAGGGTCGACCGCGCGGTGGTGTACGTCTTGTCTTGTTGCGCTTTGCTGGTGATCTTTGCCCTGTTCAACATCCTGGCGCATTTGCTTACCCAGGGATTCAGTTCCGTGAACCTGGAATTCCTGACACATTTGCCCAAGCCGGTGGGGGAGGCGGGCGGGGGCATGGCCAATGCCATCATGGGGACTTTGACGTTGCTGGGGATCGCGGTCCTGGTCGGCGTTCCCATCGGCCTGGGCGCGGCCATTTATTTGAGCGAATACGCGCACAAGCGTTTCGCCTATGTCGTGCGTTTTACCACCGATGTCATGAACGGTATCCCGTCGATCGTGTACGGCATTTTTGCGTACACCATGCTGGTCGTGCCCATGAAAAGTTTCTCGGCCCTCTCCGGCGGCATCGCCCTGGGGGTCATGATGATCCCCATGGTCGCCCGCACCAGCGAGGAGTTCATCCGCCTGGTGCCGGTGTCCATGCGCGAGGCGGGCCTGGCCCTGGGCGTGCCCAAATGGAAGGTCATCGTGGATATCATTTTGCCCATTTCCATCGGCGGCATCATGACCGGCATCATGTCGTCGCTGGCCCGCGTGGCCGGGGAAACCGCGCCGCTCTTGTTCACGGCTTTCGGCAACCATTTCTGGAACGCGTCGCTGATGCAGCCGATCGCGGCATTGCCTTTGCAGGTTTTCGCTTATGCCATTTCGCCTTTTGATGACTGGCACCGCCAGGCCTGGGCCGGCGCGCTGGTCCTGATCACCCTTGTTTTTATCATCAATCTTTTTGCCAGCTATTTTGTGGCGCGGCAGAGCCGCATTTTCGCGGGTAAGGCGGCGTGAAAGGCGACAACACATGAAGGACACATCAAAAAAGATCAGCGTGGAGCGGTTGAATGTCTATTACGGCGCCAACCACGCGCTCAAGGACATCACGCTGGAGATCCCGGACAAAAAGGCCACGGCCTTCATCGGCCCGTCGGGCTGCGGCAAATCCACGCTCATCCGCGTCTTTAACCGCATGAACGACCTGATCCTCAACGCCCGCATGGAAGGCCGCGTGGCCATCGACGACAAGGACATTTACGCCAGGGACATTGACGTGGTCGCCCTGCGCCGCCAGGTGGGCATGGTCTTCCAGAAATCCACGCCTTTTCCGAAGTCAATTTTCGAGAATATCGCCTACGGCCTGCGTATCATCGGTCTCAAGGACAAGAATACCATTGACCAGATCGTCGAGAAAAGCCTGCGGGGCGCCGCTTTATGGGACGAGGTCAAGGACCAGCTGGGCAAAAGCGCCCTGGCGCTTTCCGGCGGCCAGCAGCAGAGGTTGTGCATCGCCCGCGCCCTGGCCATGGGCCCGGAGATCATTTTGATGGATGAGCCCTGTTCGGCGCTGGATCCCATCGCCACCAGCCGCATCGAGGAGCTCATTTTCGAACTTAAAAATGAATACACCATCGTCATCGTCACGCACAATATGCAGCAGGCCGCCCGGGTCGCGGATTATACCGCCTTTTTATACCTGGGCGAGCTCATCGAGTTCGGCAACACCAAAAGGATGTTCACCGTGCCGCAGGACAAGAGAACGGAAGCATATTTGACTGGCCGTTTCGGTTAAAAAAGGTATACTGGAAAATATTAAGGAGAACTTATGCTGCCCCAAAAAATGGTCGAGTTGAAACGCCACCTGCTCGAGGACGCGACCCTGGTCGAGGACATGATCTCCAAGAGCATCCGCGGTTTGACCGACAAGAATGAGGTCCTGCTGCTGGAGGTCATGAACACCGAAGAGCCCCGGGCCAACGATTATGACCGCGAGATCGACGAGATGTGCGTCGAGCTCATCGCCCAGTACGAGCCCGTGGCGCGCGATTTGCGCATGGTCATCATGATCGTCAAGATGAACAAGGACCTGGAGCGCATCGCCGACCATGCCGTCAACGTCTGCGAAAGCGCGCTGTTTTTGATCTCCAAACCGGTCCTCTCCCCGCTGGAAGAGCTGAAAGTGATGGGGGACAGCGCGGTGCTCATGCTCAAGGACAGCATCAATGCCTTCGTCAATGAGAACGTCCAGCTGGCCAATGCCGTCCTGGAACGCGACAATATCGTCGACAATGCCGGGGACAAGATCCTCAAAGACCTGACCGACCTCATGCGCGGGCACAAGGACTCCATCCCGCGCGCCCTGCACGTCATGCGCATCGCCCACAACCTCGAACGCATCGCGGACCTTGCCACCAACATCGCCGAAGAGGTCATCTACATCGTCGAAGGCCGCGACATCAAACACAGCCATGTTGACGACAATCCCGCGTGATGAAACAGAAAGTTTTATTCGTCTGCATCCATAATTCCGCCCGCAGCCAGATGGCCGAGGAATTGCTCCGCCAGATGGCCGGCGACCGCTTTGAAGCGGAAAGCGCCGGTTTGGAGCCGGGCACGCTCAACCCCCTGGCCGTCGAGGCCCTCAAGGAAAAGGGCATCGATATCTCGGGCAAGAAGACCCAGGACGTGTTCGATCTCTACAAAAAAGGCCGGCGCTACGACTATGTGGTCACGGTCTGCGACGAGGCCAATGCCGAACGCTGTCCCATGTTCCCCAGCACCCTGCATAGACTGCATTGGGGTTTCCCCGACCCCTCGGCTCTGGCCGGCACCCGCGAAGAACGCTTGGGCCAAACCCGCGCCGTGCGCGATCAAATTGAAACCAGGATCAAGCAGTGGCTGGAGTCCATAAGTCATGCATCCGCTTGAATGCCGGCGCCTGCTTCCGCAGGACCTCAAACCCCTTAATTCCTTAAATGATTACATCGCCCAGGGCGGCGGGCAGGGCTATAAACGTGCTTTGTCCATGCCCCCGTTGGAGGTCATCGCCGAGATCAAGAAGGCCAATCTGCGCGGCCGCGGCGGCGCGGGTTTCCCGACGGCCATCAAATGGGGCGGGGTGCGCAATGAACCGTGCCCGACCAAGTACGTGGCCTGCAATTTTTCCGAAGGCGAGCCCGGCACCTTCAAGGACCGGTATTTCATCCTCAAGAACCCCTACCAGCTCTTCGAGGGCATTGCCATCGCCCTGTATGCCATCGGCGCCAAGGAAGCCTATATCGGCGTCAAGAAAAAGTATAAACCCCAGGTGCATCGGCTGTTTTCCGCCCGCAAGGAAATGGAAGAGGCGGGCATGGTCCCCAAGGGCCTGATCAAGATCCATTTAGGCCCGGATGAATACCTTTTCGGGGAGGAAAAAGGCCTGCTGGAGTCGATCGACGGCCGTTATCCCATGCCGCGCAATATCCCGCCCTATATCCAGGGCATCAATTTCACCCCCACGTCGAATAACCCCACCTGTGTCAATAATGTGGAAACCTTCTGCCAGGCCGCCTATATATTAAGGGAAGGCGCGGACAAGTTTAAGTCCGTGGGTTCGGAAGATACCCCCGGCACGGTCATGTGCACGGTGGTGGGGGACGTCAAGCGCCCGGGGGTTTATGAGCTTGCGGCCGGAAAAGTGACCTTAAAACAGCTTCTCTATGATATAGCCGGGGGCCCGGCAGGCCAATTCCCCTTCAAAGCCGTGTTTTCAGGGGTGGCCAGCGGGGTGGTGACCCCGGAACGCTTCGATACCCCTTTGGATTTCGGGTCTTTGAAGAAGGCGGGGGGCGGTTTGGGCTCCGCGGGCTTCATTGTCTACGACGAAAGCGCCTGTATGGTGCAGATCGCCCTTAAATTCAGCAACTTTTTGGCCCTTAGCTCCTGCGGCCAGTGCGTTCCCTGCAACCGGGGCACCGCCTGGATCACCGAACGGCTTAAGAAGATCGAGTTCGGGCAGGGGTCCCAGGAGGACGTGGACGCCATTTTCGAGATCAGCGGCCGCTGCACCAACCAGACCCGCTGCTTCCTGCCCACCCAGGAGTCCATCCTTATCCCCAGCATTATCAGGACCTTTAACGCGGAGTTTAAAAAACACATCGACAGCCGCGCCCGCTTCCAGGAGAGGGATTTGGTCTTGCCCAAGCTCCACGAATACCACGAAGACACCTGCCGCTTCACCTTTGACGACCCCGCCAAGTTCCCCATCTAACCCCGTACCATTAAAATTTTTTCATTTTTTCTTGACATCGGGTATTCAGGGTTGCATAATGGGCATACTTTACACCCTGGTGATCTTAATCAGGACCGCGAAAGGAGGGATGAGATAGAACGGTCAGGGTCATCAAAAGGGGTCTATATGCATTTTCCTAGGTCATAGATCCTAGAATATATATACTGTAATCTTTAATGTACTTCTTGGGAGGAATACATGAGAAATAAAGTTCTCTTAGCGGCGGCTTTAGTGGCCTTGATGGCTGCTCCGGCCTTTGCCGCTGTGCAGAACGTGAAAGTCAGTGGCGACATTGACTCCACGTACATCAGCCGCAACCACTTCGGCTTGGGCCAGCAAACAAGTCCTGGCTGGGTCGAAGACGTCGGTTTAGTCAAACAGAGTGTTTTCGTCACCCAGGCCCGTGTGCGCATTGACGCTGACTTAAGCGACAATGTGTCCACCACCGTTGGTTTGATCAACGAACGCGGCTGGGCCGCTGAAACAGCTGCCGGTGTTGCCGCTCAAAACACCGATGTCCAGCTGTATCTGGCCTATGCCACGTTGCGTGAATTCCTGTACTCCCCGCTGACTGTCAGCGTCGGGCGTCAGGTGTTCAGCTACGGCAATGGGTTGGTCATTGGTGATGGCGGTCCGAACAATATCGCGACCGGCAACCTCGGTACCATCGCGGCGGACTTGACCAAGAGAACCACCTACGACGGTATCAAAGCCGTCTTGGACTACAAACCGTTAACCTTGGATTTGATCTATTTCAAGAACGATCAAAACTTTTTAACGGGTGCTCCAGATGCTGTCAAAACCAGCTCCGATGTCTGGGGTCTCAACGCCAACTATCAGTTGGGTGACGCCATGAACAGCATCGTGGAGGGTTACTTCTTCGCCCGCCAGACCGGGGATCGCAGCACCACCGTTGGTCCTAACTTCGTAGCGTTAGGTCCCGCGAACAAAGGCGATCAGTTGTATGTTCCCGGCTTGCGTGTGAGCACCAATCCCATCAAGGGATTGAACCTCCAGGCCGAAGCTGCCTGGCAGTTCGGCCGTATAGCCCGGACTACCTTGGCTGGCGTGCCTGTGAACGGCGATAATGCCCGCCGCAGCGCCATGGCCTTCCAGTTAATGGGCAGCTACACCCTGCCGGTGTTGGAGAAATACAAACCGACGGTCAACGCGTCTTTCACCCATGTGTCCGGTGACAAGAACCGCACCGACCATCGCACCGTCTCCGCTTCTCCTGCATCCAGGACCGTGTACACAGCTTGGGATCCGTTCAATGAGTCCCAAAACGGTGGCACCATCTACAACAGCATCTTCAACCTGACCAACCTCAACATCTTCTCCCTGGGCGGCAGCGTCACCCCGGTCGAGGATGTGACCGCGACCTTAACTTGGACCGGTCTGTGGGCGGACAGGAGATGGCATTCTACGGCAAACCCGTTAGTCCTCGTCCAGCCGGATGGCAGTGCCAGCGGTACGCTCGCCACTACCAGCCGCAAGGAGATGGGCAGCGAGTATGACCTCAACGTCAACTATGCTTATACCGAAGATGTCACGCTCGGTGTCAGCTTAGGCTGGTTCATTCCTGGCCGTACATTCGACGGCAATAATGACACCAAGGCCACTCAGGCGTTGGCTCACGTGTTGGTGAACTTCTAATCGAAGTTTAGCGATACGCAGATCCACAAAACCCCCGTCGGGATCTCCCGACGGGGGTTTTGCTTTTGGGGCACGGGTTCCCTGAAAAGATTTTTCACTTTTTGTTTGTCCTTCCCGCTTTCTTTGCTAATATAAATTATAGTTTGATAAGTTATTATCATTAAAGCAGTTAAAGCGCGAGAGAAGATTGGGGCAGTATGACCCGTGATGAGATATATGAACACCTTGCCAAGGTGTACCTTGGCAAGCGCGAAAGCGTCGCCGAGCAGAAAAAAAGGAAAGCGGTCAACCGGTCGTGGCTGGTGATGAACATTTCCGTCACCGCCGTGATCCTGATCTCGACGGTGTACGGTTTTACGGCGTTCCTGACCCGGCGCGCGGGGCTGCATGACCAGCTCTTTTATGAGCTCAACAACAGCCTCGTCAAGGTCGGCTATGACCTCAACGCGCCGTATCCGTCGACCAAAACATTCGCCATCACGCTTCCTGAAAAGGACGCTTCGAAATACAGCAAATTGAACATGGCCATCCGGGGGATGGACAAGGCGTCGCCGGGCATCGTCAAGATCGTGGTCAGCAACCGCAAGAACGAACGCGCGACCTATTACCTGCAGGACGTCGGGCCGCGCTGGCAGAAGGTGAGCATCCCTTTTGAGAAGCTCAACCTGACGGACTGGACCACGGTCAGCCAGGTGGCATTCGTGCTGGAGGCCTGGAACGTGGATTTTCACCGCGGCACGCTGTTGATCGACAATATCAGTTTTTCGAACTAGGGCAAGGACGGGGGTTACTTCAGTGAAGATCATTTCCATCGCGAACCAGAAGGGCGGATGCGGCAAGACCACGACGTCCATCAATTTGGCGTCCACCCTGGCCCATAACGGCCAGAAGGTGCTGCTGGTCGACCTGGACCCACAGGCCCACGCCACCCTGGGGCTTAACATCGACGACGGCAACAGCCTCTACAACGTCATTTCCAAGCTCACCCCGCGCAAATTGAAGGTCAAGGACATCATCAAGAGGGCCGACCGTAATTTCGACATCGTGCCTTCCAACGTCCTGGTGGGCACCCTGGAGCAGGAGCTGGCCGATGAGATCGGCCGCGAGCTCAAGCTCACGGAAACCATGGCCGAGATCAGGGACCGTTACAATTACGTCCTCATCGACTGCCCGCCGAGCCTGGGCTTCCTCACCGTCAACGCCCTGCGCGCCAGCGACGAGGTCATCATCCCCGTCGAGACCAGCCGTTTTTCCATGCAGGGCGTCGACCACTTGACCGACATCATCAATTTGATCCGCGACCGGCTCAACCACCCGGTGGCCAGCCGCGTGCTCATCACCATGTTCGACTCCCGCCTGCGCCATTCCTTCTCCATGCTGGCCAAAATGAAGGAGAAGTTCGGCAATCTTTTGTTCGACACCATTGTGCACGTCAACGTCAAGCTCAAAGAGGCCGCGGTCATGGGCGAGCCGGTGCTCAAATTCGACAAATACTGCCGTGGCTCCAAGGACTACCTTAGCCTGGCGCGTGAGATACTGACCAATGACCGCGTGACCGCCGCCCCGACCAAGGAAGAAGGGCAGTCCGGCCGCATGCGCGAGCTGGTCAAAAAGGAAGCCAGCGAATTCCTGGCCGCCTGCCATTTCACCCTGCATGCCCCCAACGCCAAGGCGGTGTTCTTGACCGGATCCTTCAATGACTGGTCCATGGACGAAGCCTGCCGCATGACCAATAACAACGGCACCTGGGAGCTGGACCTGCCTTTGAAGCCCGGCGTGTACAAATACCAGTTCATCGTCGACGGGAAATGGCAGGAAGACCCCGCCAATAAGGCCACCGAGCGCAATTCCTTCGGGGACATCAATTCCGTGATCGAGGTCAAAGGCTGATGACCGCCGCCCGTCCTTTCTCCCGGGACGACATTCTGGACGGCAAGATGTACGCGGTGCTCGCCTACCTTTCTATCCTGTGCATCATTCCCCTCATCGTCAAGAAAAAGAACCCTTTCGTCATGGCCCACGGTAAGCAGGGCCTGGTGCTGTTCGTGGGCGAGGCGGGGACTCTGATCTTCAGCATCATCATTCCCTGGGCCTTTACGCCGGCCATGTTCATTTTGATGGCCCTTTCTTTTTGGGGCATGGTGGCCGCCATCCGCGGCACCATGGTCGACCTGCCGGTGGTCGCGGGCATCGCCCAAAAGATCGTCCTATAAGCTATGCTGGGAAAATTAACCGACGTCCTCAGGGAAGTTTTTTGGCTTAAGAAGAAAGGGGCGAAGAAAAAACCCGCTGCCCGCAAAACTGCCGCTAAAAAGAAACCTGCCAAGAAGCCGGTCAAGGCCCATGCCAAGCCCGCCAAGGCGCCGAAAACGGCCAAGAAACCTGCCCTGGACCCCAACCTCACAAAAGCAGGGGAGATCACCCATTATTTCGACCGCATCAAGGTGGCGGTGGTCAAGATCACCAGTGGCACCATCCTCGTCGGGGACCGCCTGACGGTCGCGGGTAAGGCCAAGCCGTTCGTGCAAAAGGTCTGGTCCATGCAGATCGAAAGCAAGGACGTCAAGGTCGCCAAAAAAGGCCAGCTCATCGGTATCAAGATCGACAAACCGGCCGCACCTGGCGACATTGTGTATAAGTAGAATGTGTGGTATATTTACCCTATGAACAATAAGAAAGCGCAAAATGTCATCGAATACATCCTGCTCATTGTGGCCGTATTGACCGTGTTCATTTTCTTTTTGGGTCCGCAGGGGCCGTTCAAAGGCGCGGTGCAGAACAGCATGATGAAAGGCACCGTCACCCAGATCCAGAACTTCAGCGACCAGATCCACTTCTAATGGATTCCCCCAAGACCATCAGCCCTTCGCACAAAGCATTGATCCGCCGTTATCTCATTTGGGCGTATAAAAGCACCAAAGAATCCTTCGACCGCCTGGAGCGCAAGACCACCCAGCTGATGGCCGATGAATATATCCTGCGGGCGCTGTCCGGGAAAAAGACCAAAGGCGGGGCGGAATACGACAAGCTGGTCGATGAATTTAAGGAGTATATCGCCAAAAAGAAACAGCAGCCTGTGCCGCAAGGCCAGTATTTATACCTGCGTGACCGGCTCGACGCTGTTGAAGGCGCGATCAAACATTTTTTAGGAGCGAAGGAACTCAACAGCATCCGCGCGGGATATGAAGAGGAGTTCACGCGCCGGATCTGGGGATCAAAGGACCGCTAGTTGCGGCTTTGGTCGCGCAGCTTGTCCATTAGTTGCTGCTGGCGGTCGCGGGCTTCCTGCGCCGCTTCGTGCTGCTGGTTTTTGGTGCGGGTCGACTGCGCGCTGACGGACTCCGGAGTTTTCTTGAAGGTTTTTCCCACCCCGTGGATGTAACCCAAATAGATCCCCAAACCCCACAGCGCGCCAAGAATAGCTAAAATTAAGACGAACGGATTCATTTAATTTAGTATAATATTATCCATGAAGAGGGTCAACCTATTCTGTCTATTAATGTTACCGGCGGCCCTGGCCTGGGGCGATGCCGGGGGGAAACCTATCGAAATATTGGCCAACGGGGTGGCATACCCTTCCATGGAGGCCTATAAAAAGGCCCATTCCCAGGCCACCAGCATCCAGGGGTCGGCCTCGGCGGAGGACGAGGAGTTCCTGCGGGCCAAAACCAAAGAACTGGGGGTGGAATTCGACCCCCAAAAGGTCAAAACCATTACCGTAACCCCCGCGGCCAAGGCCCGGCAGCAGCTGCAGGCGGTCAGCTATGAAAGCGGGGTGGGCCGGGCCGAGACCGGTTTTAAGAAGGAATGGGACGACCCCATGCCTAAGTTCACCATCAGCTCCGGGGAACTGGAAGACCGGCTCAAGGCCGTGGCCGGGGACCGCAAGGAACCCGTCCTGATGGTGGCGGATTCCAATAAATTGCGGGTCATGGCCCTGGGTGAGGATAAGCCTGCCACCCAATAGTATTCCTTGACGGTATCCCCCCTTGATTGTATAATTCCAAAACTATAAAAAGAGAGAAAAACAAGGAGGAAGTCAGTTGGCTATTGTAAAAGAGAGAAAGACAGAGGTTATCAACCGCTTCAAGACCCATGCGAAGGACACCGGCTCCGCCCCTGTCCAGGTCGCGGTCCTGACCGAGCAGATCAACCAGCTCAACGAACACTTCAAGACCCACAAGAAGGACCATCATTCCCGCCGCGGGTTACTCTTGCTCATCGGCAAGCGCCGCCGCCTTTTGGAGTATCTCCAAAAGATGGATCCCAAAAAATACGAAGAAACCATTAACAAGCTCGATCTGCGCAAGTAATCGGCCCAAGCAAAGGATTTATTATGCCTACCCGTGTAGAGACCTCATTTGGGGGCCAGACCCTCATTATTGAAACAGGTAAATTAGCGAAACAGGCCGGCGGCGCCGTGACCGTCACCGTCGGCGGCACCGTTGTGCTGGTGGCCGCCACCATGGCCAAGAAGGCCAAGGAAGGCCAGGGCTTTTTCCCCCTGACCGTCGAATACCAGGAGAGGACCTATGCCGCCGGAAAATTCCCCGGCGGTTTCTTCAAGCGCGAAGGCCGTCCGAGCGAGCGCGAGATCCTGATCTCGCGTTTGATCGACCGCCCCATCCGTCCGCTGTTCCCTGAAGGATTCCTCAACGAAGTGCAGGTGGTGGCGACCGTGTTGAGCCATGACGGGCAGAATGACCCCGACATCCTGGCCATGGTCGGTTCGTCCGCGGCACTGATGATCTCCGACATCCCGTTCGACGGCCCCATCGGCGCCGCGCGCGTGGCTTTGATCGACGGCGAACTGGTGGCCAACCCCACATTCGAACAGCGCGAGAACAGCATCATGGACCTCGTGGTGGCCGGCTGGGGGGATGGTTTCATCATGATCGAAGGCGAGGCGGAACAAGTCCCCGAAGCGAAAGTTTTGGAAGGATTGAAGCTTTGCCTGAGCACCTTAAAAGCCGTCAAAGACATACAAGTCCAGCTCCAGAAACAAGCCGGCAAGCCCAAGGTGCAGATCGAAGTCAAGACGCCCAATGGAGCGTTCGTCAAGAAAGTGCGTTCTTTGGCGGAAGCCGGCCTGCAGAAGATCTACAGCGGCACCGCGGACAAAGGCGCGCGTGAGAATGCCGTTAACGCGTTGTTCGATTCCCTGACCAAGGACATGGGCATTTATGCCGAGTTCGCCAGGGAAGGGGAGGAATTTTCCGAAGGTGATGTGCATGCCGCCTTCGAGACCCTGCAGTATGAGATCATCCGCAGCAACGTGTTCACCAAGCAATTGCGCGCCGACGGCCGCGGTTTAAAGGACATCCGCGCCATCGAGTGCGAAGTCGCTGTCCTGCCGCGCACCCACGGTTCTTCCCTGTTCACCAGGGGCCAGACCCAGAGCCTGGGGATCGTCACGCTGGGCACCAAGGATGATGAGCAGTTGATCGAGAATTTGGTCAGCAAGGAATACAGGACCTACATGCTGCATTACAACTTCCCGTCGTTCTCCGTCGGGGAGACCAAGCCCATGCGTTCGCCCGGCCGCCGCGAGATCGGCCACGGGGCATTGGCTGCCAAGGCATTAAGATACGTCCTTCCCTCCAGGGAAGAATTCCCTTATACCATCCGTGTTGTTTCGGAGATCTTGGAGTCCAACGGATCCTCGAGCATGGCATCCGTATGCGCGGGATGTTTGTCGCTCATGGATGCCGGTGTGCCCATCACGGCCACGATCGCGGGCATTTCCGTCGGCCTTATCTCCGATGAGAAGAACCACGTGCTTATCACCGACATCATGGGCCTGGAAGACCATTTCGGGGACATGGATTTCAAGGTGGCCGGAAGCCGCGTCGGTGTGACCGCGATCCAACTGGACCTCAAGGTCAAGCGCCTGACCATGGACTTAGTCGAGCGCGCGGTCGCGCAGGCCAAAGAGGCCCGCATGACCATCCTGGATAAAATGGAAAAAGCCATCGCCGCGCCGCGCAAGGAACTGTCGCAGTACGCGCCGCGCATCGTCACGCTGCAGATCCCGCAGGACAAGATCGGCGAGATCATAGGACCGGGGGGCAAGAACATCCGCCGCATGATCGAGGAAAGCGGTGTCACCTCCATCGACATCGAAGAGGACGGCAAGGTCATCATCGCCTCCCCGGACATCAAAGCCCTGGACATCGCGGTCGGCATGATCAAGGGCATCACGGTCGAACCTGAGATCGGCATCACGTATGAAGCGACGGTCAAGCGCATCATGAATTTCGGCTGTTTCGTCGAGTTCGCGCCCGGCAAGGAAGGCCTGGTGCATGTGTCCGAACTGGGCACCGGCGGCAAATTCGTCAAGGATGTCAACGAGGTCGTCAAGGTCGGTGACAAGCTCAAGGTCAAGCTCGTCGAGAAAGATGAAATGGGCCGTTTCAATTTGAGCAAGAAGCAGGCCCAGGTTTAACAAGGGTCCGGCATGAAGCTTGAGCACATCAATGAGATCAAGGGGATCGTTGTCCTGGCCCTGAGCCTGCTCCTTTTGGGGAGCCTGGCCTCATTCACGCCCCGCGACCTTCCGTGGTATACCGCTGTTCCCCATACCCACGCCCATAACCTGATCGGCATTGCCGGCGCGTATCTCGCCGGCATGCTGTTTTTTGTCATGGGCCTGAGCGCCTACTGCCTGGTCGTCATCGGTTTTTTCTGGAGTTGGAACAAATTCACCTCCCGCGAGATCCGTTTTTCCCTGCCTAAATTCTTAAGCTTGATCGTCCTGATCGTGGTCATCAGCTCGCTGTTGAGCATGACCGCGGGCAATGCCCAGATGGACAAGTTCGTCCGCGCCGGGGTGGTGGGCATCGCCTTCAGCGATTTCCTGCAGCAGTATTTGAGCCCGGTCGGGGCCTTCATCGTGCTGTTCGTGCTGGGCGCTTTATCCTTGGTCGTCACCGGGGAATTCCTGGTCTCGCCGTTCTTTGTGTGGCTGGCGCGCACGGCGGTCAATGCGTTCCGTTCCGTTTTCGGCGGCATTAAGAAACCGCGTCCGGCCCTCGTCAGGAAAGAGCCGCCTAAAGCCGCGCCCGGCGTTGTGCCGCCGCTTCCAAAAGAAACCGCGCCTCTTAAACCAAGACCGGTGCCTGTCGCGGGGCCCGCGCCGAATATCCATATCATCGCGCCCAAAGACAAACCCGTCGAGAAACCCCTGGAATCCAAGCCCAAAGTCGTGGGCGAATACCATTTGCCGGCCCTGGACCTTTTGAATGACCCGCCGGTGGTGGCGCCAAGCAAGATCCAGACCGCCCTGATGGACGCGTCCAAGATGCTGGAGGAGACCCTGGCGGATTTCGGGGTCAATGTCAAGGTCGTGGACATCGAACGCGGGCCGGTCATCACCCGTTATGAGCTCCAGCCCGCGCCCGGGGTCAAGGTCGGGCAGATCTCCAGCCTGTCCGACGACATCGCTTTGGCCTTGAGCGCCCAGGCGGTGCGCATCTTGGCGCCCATCCCGGGCAAGAACCGTGTCGGCATCGAAGTGCCCAACGGCGCCACCGCGGCCGTGTTCCTTAAAGATGTGCTCTCACAAGGCGAATACCGGGCCAGTCCTTCCCAATTGACCCTGGCCATCGGCAAGGACACCGCGGGCAAGTCCATGATCGCGGACCTCGCGGACATGCCCCATTTGCTGGTGGCCGGCACCACGGGTTCGGGCAAGACCGTGTGCCTCAACAGCCTCATCATGTCCATCCTTTTCAATTCCTCCCCGTCGGAAGTCAAGTTCATCATGATCGACCCCAAAATGGTGGAGCTGGTGCCCTACAATGACCTGCCGCATTTGATCACCCCGGTGGTCACCGACGCCAAAAAAGTCCCCGCGGCCCTCAACTGGCTGGTGGGGGAGATGGAAAACCGTTATAAATTATTGTCCAAAGAACAGGTACGCAACATCAAAGGCTATCATGCCAAGGGCCTGGACATGCCCTACATCGTCGTGGTGGTCGATGAGCTGGCGGACCTGATGCAGACCTCAGCCAAAAGCGTGGAAGGGGCCATCGCCCGCCTGTCGCAGCTGGCGCGTGCCGTGGGCATCCATTTGATCCTGGCCACCCAGCGCCCGTCCGTGGATGTCATCACCGGGGTCATCAAGGCCAATTTCCCGGCGAGGATCTCGTTCAAGGTCGCTTCCAAAGTGGATTCGCGCACGGTGCTCGACGCCAACGGCGCGGAGAATTTGCTGGGCAAGGGAGACCTTTTGTTCATGAAACCGGGGGACCCCAAACCCACCCGCGGCCAGTGTTCTTTTGTGTCCGATGAGGAGATCAGCCGCGTCATCGGATTTATCAAACAGCAGGGCGATCCGGAATATAATGATGAGGTGCTCAAACCCCAGCCCGCCGGAGGCATGGGAGGCAATGATGAGAAAGATGAAATGTACGATGAGGCCGTGCGCGTGGTGGTGGAAACCAACCAGGCGTCGGTGACCATCCTGCAGCGGCGCCTGCGCCTGGGATATTCGCGCGCGGCGCGGCTGATCGACATGATGGAACAGCACGGCATTGTCGGCCCTTACGCCGGCAGCAAGGCGCGGGACATCCTCGTCGACCGTGAAAAATGGCTTTTAGAAAATGCGGGGAGCACACAGACCAATGGCGCAGGCGACACCACATAATTCCATCCTCAAAGACACCCGTGAAGCCAAGGGCTTGACCCTGGAGATCGTGCACGAGGCCACCAAGGTCCCGATGGACGCGCTCAAGGCCATCGAGCAGGGCTATTCGGTGCGCATCCTCACCCCGTTCTATTACCGCGGCTTCATCAAAATTTACGCCGAGTTCCTGGGGTTGGATGTGGCGCAGGTATTCACGGCCTATAATATCACCCAGCCCTCGCGCCTGGCCATTCCCGCCATGGAAAAAAGGGCGCCGGCCAAAAATGCCCTGCCGCGCCGCGCGCCGGTGCCGAAACAGCCGCGCCTGGCCGTCCCCAATCCGGCGCTGGAAAAATTCCAGGACTTAAGCAAAGGCATATTCACGCCCAGGAACAGCAAGCTGGTCCTGCGCATCGCCGGCGGCCTTCTGATCTTATTCTTCGCGGTCAAGATCGGCGGCTGTGTCGCGGGCCATATCAAAGCCAAGCCCAGGGCCAAAGCCATCATTGTCACCAAAACTAAAGAGAAAAAGCAGGAAGCCAAAAATATCCCCGTCGTTGAGGTGGCCCCTGCGGCATCCGAAGCGACCATCAAGGCCAGCAGCCCCAACAGCCATAAAGTCCACCTGGTGGTGCGCGCCAGGAAGAGCAATTTCATCCAGGTCAAGTCCGACGGGAAAGTGGTCTTCGCCGCCACCATGCAAAAGGGCACCATGGAATCCTGGGCCGCCCGCGACCAGATCGAACTCTCGGGGCGCAGCATCAATGAACTGGAACTGGAAGTCAACGGCAAGAATTTGGGCTCCCTGGGCTCCCGCGAACGCCATGCCAAAAGGGTCGTCATCACCAAAGACGGCCTGACGGTGAAAAAATGAGCGGCAATAAGGTCGGTGTCATCAATTTAGGCTGCGCCCGCAACTTAGTCGACGCCCAGATGCTGCTGGGCCGCCTCAAGAAGAACGGCCACCGCATCGTGGAAGGCACCGAGGCCGACACCGTCATCATCAATACCTGTTCCTTCATCGAAGACGCCCGCAAGGAATCGGTTGACACCATCCTGGACGTGCTGGAACTTAAAAAACAGGGCAAGATCAAGAACGTCATCGTGGCCGGCTGTCTGGCCCAGCGCTACGGCGCCGACCTGGCCAAGGAATTCAAGGGGGTGGATGCCTTCGTCGGCACGCCGACCCTCAACCGGGAGAACATGCCGCCGCAGGTGCAGTTGACCCCGGGGCATTTTGCCTACGTCAAGATCTGCGAAAGCTGTTTCAACGCCTGCTCCTTCTGCGCCATCCCCAGGATCAAAGGCAAATTCATCTCCCGCACCATCGAATCCATCGTCAAGGAAGTGACGGAATTGGATGCGCGCGGGGTCAAAGAGATCAACATCATCGGCCAGGACATCACCGCCTACGGCATGGATGTCTACCGTGAAAAATCTCTGGCCCGGCTCTTGAAGGAGTTGGTCAAGGCCTGCCGCAACATCGAATGGATACGGCTGTTATACGCTTTTCCCGCGCACATGACCGACGAGCTGATCGCGACCATGGCGCAGGAACCGAAGATCTGCAAATACATCGACATGCCCCTGCAGCACATCAGCGACCATATCCTCAAAGAGCAGAACCGCAATATCACCACCAGCCAGACCATTGAACTGGTGCGCAAGGTCCGCGCCGCCATGCCGCAGGCATTCGTGCGCACCACCTACATCGTCGGCCTGCCCGGTGAGACGGAGGCGGATTTCGAAGAACTGCGCCGTTTCAACCGTGAGATGCGTTTTGAACGTGTCGGCGTGTTTGTCTATTCCAAAGAAGAAGGCACGGCCGCGGCATCCATGGCCGGACAGGTACCGGAGAAAGTCAAAAAACAGCGTCTCGACACGCTCATGCGCGACCAGCAGGAAATTTCCAAGCAAATACAGCAAACCTTTGTGGGCCGCCGCCTGAAGGTGCTCGTCGAGGAAAAAGAATCCGGCAGCCAAAATACCTATATCGGCCGCGGGCCATATGACGCGCCGGATGTGGACGGTTTGGTCTATGTGCGTTCTGACCGGACCTTGAGGGCGGGCGAATTGGTAGATACAAAGATAACCGACGCCTATGAATACGACCTTGCGGGGGCGGCGGTATGAACCTGCCCAATGTCCTCACCCTTTCGCGTATCGTGTTCGCTTTCTTTATCGTTTTGCTGCTTTTGAGCAGTTCGCTGGCGGGTTATATCGCCGCGGCCGTGTTCTTCACCGCCGCCTCGCTGACCGATTTTTACGATGGGCATTTGGCCAAAAAGAGGGGGGCCATCAGCGATTTCGGCAAGATCATGGACCCTATCGCGGACAAAGTATTGATGCTGGCCATATTCGGGGCGCTGGCCTATCTGGGGATCGTGCCGTGGTGGATGGTCATCTGCATCGCGGTACGCGAGGTCACGGTCACGGCATCAAGGCTTGCGGCCATGGCCGCCGGGCAAGTGCAGGCGGCGGAAGCAGCGGGCAAAATAAAGACCGTGTGCCAGATCGTGACCATATCGCTTATCCTACTGTTCATGATCGTCGAACAAAGCGCTTTTGCCGCCGGCTGGTTCTACCGCATCGAGGCCGGCTGGAGGGTGTTGATCCAGATGTTCATGATCGCCACCCTTGTCCTCACCCTTTTCTCCGGCGCGCTTTACTTCAAAAATAAATGGAAAAAATAGTCCTATTGACCGCCACTTTTTTTGGCATCGGGTATTTTCCCGGCATTCCCGGGACCGCGGCCACGGCCGCGGGTGTGGCCCTGGCCTTCCTGCTTAAAGGGCAGGCGCTGGCCTATGCCGCGGTTGTGTTCGTCCTGCTGGCTTTGGGAGTATGGTCTTCCGGCCGCCTGGAAAAAACCCTCAACCGCAAAGACCCAGGCATTGTGGTCATTGACGAGGTGGTGGGCATCCTGATCGCTTTGGCGGGGGTGCCTTTGACCTGGCCCGTCGCGATCAGCGGATTTTTCTTGTTTCGGGCCTTTGATATGTTTAAAATATACCCTGTCAACCGTTTGGAGGCCATGCCCGGCGGTTGGGGTGTCATGCTGGATGATGTCATGGCTGGTGTGTATACGAATATTGTGCTGTCCATCGCGGTGCGGTGGGCGGGGTTGGTTTAATAGAAAGAGGAGGAAGTAAAATGGAAAGCAGCAATCCTGTATTGAACAATAAAACTTTTACCGAGGCCAGGGTTTCCGGCGGCCAGGCCATGACCGTGCAGGGCACGGTCAACAAGACCTTTGTCCTGTTCGCGGTCCTGTTGTTGACAGCCGGCTGGATGTGGTCCAAGACCGGCGACGCGGCCAGCGCCGGCATGCTGACGGTATTGGCCATGGGCGGCGCCATCGGCGGCCTTATCCTGGCCATTGCCACGTCTTTCAAACCGACCTGGAGCCCGGTCACCGCGCCCCTGTATGCGGCGTGCGAAGGCCTTATTTTGGGCTTTATTTCCGCCCTGTTCGAGGCCCGTTATCCCGGCATTGTCATACAGTCGGTGGGACTGACCTTCGGGGTCATGCTGGCCATGCTGCTGGGCTATAAAGCCGGATGGCTGCAAGCCACCCCGGGCCTGCGCAAAGGCCTTTTGATCGCCATGGGCGGCCTGATGATCTTTTATGTGGTGGTGTGGATCGCCAGCTTCTTCGGTATCCAGCCCCCGGGCTTTATCAACGGCGGCAGTCCATTGGGCATCGCCTTCAGCTTATTCATCGTCGGGCTGGCGTCCTTGTCGCTGGTTCTAGACTTCGACATGATCGAAAAAGGCGCCCAGCAGGGCATGGAAAAATACATGGAGTGGTACGGCGGCTTCGCCCTGATGGTCACCCTTGTATGGCTGTATGTGGAGATCCTGCGCCTGTTGTCCAAAATGAATTCCCGCAACTAAACCGCGCTTCTATAAGTAACAAATAAGCCCTGTGCCTGACCGCACAGGGTTTTTTTGTCGGAAAACGCTTTCCCGAACCTGCCCCTTTGCCCTTGCAGCCAGCCCTTATCCGATGCACACTTTACCTAGGTATTATAAATAACATTTACCAAGGAGGGGAGCATGATGTACGGCACAAGGATCATGTTGGTGAGCATGTGGGTGATGGCGGCCCTCACGCTTAAGGCAGGAGCTAATGAGATGGGCAGCCCCGGGCAGATCGGCCAGGTCCCGTACCAGAAGATGGACCAGGGTAAGTTCCAGGAAAAAGTGGCGGAACACCAAAAGATGGAGGAAATGCACAAACAGCAGTACCTTGAGCAGAAGCAGAAGATGGAGGAATTGCGCAAACAGCAGTACCTCGAGAACCAGCAAAGGATGGAACAGCACAAGCAGGAGTACCTGCGGCATCAGCAGGAAATGGAACAGCACAAGCAGCAGAAAATAGAGGAGTTCAAGCAGCACCAGCAGGAAAGAATGGAACAGTACAAGCAGCATCGCGAGGAAATGCAAGGGAAATGGCAGGAACACCGCCAGGAAGTAAAAGAGAAGCACCAGGAACGCTGGCAGGACATTAAAGAGAAACGCCAAGAGCACTGGCAGGAAGGGAAAGAGAACCGCCAGGAGCATCGCCAGCAAGTGAGAGAAAATCGGCAGGAACATAAGGGCGATCGGCAGGAACACCGCCAGGGCGTGAGAGAGAACCGGCAAGAAAACCGCCAGGAGCATCGCCAGCAAGTGAGAGAAAATCGGCAGGAGCACAGGGCCCAAGCCCGGTCCAGCCGCTAAGAAGCAAGACGGTTTATTTCCTTACCCCTCCGCGTTCAAAAAACGCGGAGGGTTTTTTATTTTGTCCCCATTTTTTGGTACAATACTTACCGTGCAACGCAGTCTCACCATAAGCGCGGCCAGGGGCCTGGCCATCATCCTGGTCGTTTACGGCCACGTCATCCAGCGGACCATGATGGCCAATGGAGCCGATTTCTTCTCCAACCCCGCTTTCAAGACCGTTTACACCTTCCACATGCCGCTGTTCGTGTTCATCAGCGGGTACCTGATGTTCTTCAGCTTAAGCCGCAGGAACGAGGCGGAAGTTTTTAAGTCCAGGTGCAAAAGTTTGCTGGTCCCGTTCGTGTCCTGGGGCATTCTCGGGATCATCTCCGGTTACATCGTGAATGTTTGGGACGGCAAAGGCTTAGGGATCAACCTGCCCTGGGACCTGGCCGATCAATTGCTCATCCATCCGGCGGTGTGGTTCTTATTCACATTGTTCGTGTTGAGCTGCCTGCTGCTGGCTGCGGTCAAGCTGGAGAAGCGTTTCGGCGCCTGGATATTCGCGGCCGTCTATCTTTTACTGCTCGCCATTCCCTACAACGACTATTGCTCGATCTACTATATCAAATGGTTCTATGTGTTTTATGCGGCGGGGTACCTGGTCAATAAGCACGGCATCACAATAACGGACCGCGCCCTCAACCTGGCCGTATTTGCCGTGTCGCTGCTGCTTTTTATCATTTTGGTTTCTTTCTGGACCGTGGATGATTTTATCTACATCAATAAAATGGGTTTTGGCCTCAACCGCCTGGGGTATAGGTACCTGGTGGGCTTCTTGGGTATTGTCATTGTGCTTTATACCGGCGCGTTGTGTTCCAAAACCAAAATAGGCGGGTTCCTGGACTATGTCGGCATTTATTCGCTGGATATATACCTGATCCAAAGATACATCGTCGAAGGACTTTATCCACGGCTGGTGCAGCGGCTGCACTTGAGCTTCGATTTTAACTCGCCGTTGTTTTTGTATGTCTTCGCCCCCGTGGCGGCCTTGCTGTTGACCGGATTATGCGTGGTGATCTCGAGGGCACTGATCAGGAAAAGCGATGTATTGAACCGCTTATTGCTGGGCGGGAGGGCTTAAGCGTTCTTGCGGTGGATGCTTTTTTTATTTATTTCGTAGAGGATGTCCAGCAGGATGAGAAGGCCGGCCAGCGCCGCCAGCAGCCAGGCCCCCTGGTTCATGGGCTTGTGCTCGAGCAGCAGGCGGGATTTTAAATAAAAGCCGATGATGAGGACGATCACCCAAAAGAGCGTTTTATGCTCTTTGCTGTCGATAAGCCGCTGTAAACTGAAGGGCCATTTTTCGCCTTCGGCATAAGGGACCAGGGTCGGCACCATGGCCGGCACCTTGGCTTTGTAGCGCAGGTACGCCTCGCCGAATTTGGACGTCAATATTCCCTGCTCCTCCTGGATGGTCCTGTAATACATCAAAGCCATGGCCAGGATGAAGATGATCCCCGCCCAGCCGGTCTTTAATACAACGGCCATCCCCATGGCCACCAAAAACGTTCCCAGGTAAAGGGGGTTGCGCACAAAGGCATAAGGGCCGGAGGTGGTCAATTTGTCATTCTTGATGGCATAGCCGTTGGACCACAGGCGGATGAGCAGGCCCGCGATGACATAGCCCATGCCCATGCGCAAAGAGCGCTCATCGCAGGAGCCGAATATCAGCACGAAGAACCCGAACGGGTATATGACGGCGAAGCGGGGTTTGAACCAGCGTTGGAAACGGTGTTCTAGATTCATGGAATGAGGATATTGTAAACGAGGCGCAGGGTTGCGGCGAGGGTTTTTTTCTTTATGCTCAAACGGTTGCCGGTGAACATGAATTCCTTGCACAGGGATTTTTTGCCGTCGGTGACCGCGATGTAGGTCAGCCCCACGGGTTTGGCCTTGGTGCCGCCGGTGGGGCCGGCAATGCCGGTGACGCCGATCCCTAAGCTGGTCTTGATGATCTTGCGGACATTTTTGGCCATCAATTGCGCCACCTGGGCGCTGACCGCGCCATGGGCGGCCAGTATTTTGGCCGGGACCTTCAAGAGATGGGTCTTGGCCGCATTGTCATAGGCCACGATGCCTAAGCGGAAGAACATGGAGGAGCCGGAAATATTGGTCAGGGTGTGGGCCAGCAGGCCGCCGGTGCAGGACTCGGCCGCGGATAAAGTTTTGCCCTGGCGGACCATCATGGAAGCTATTTGGTATTCAATTCGCATCTATTTAGAAATATTAGGGTTATGTAACTCAAGTGCCTTATTATAGGCTGGTATAATCTGATTGACAAGGAATAAGATTTGGCCTATACTTTGCGGATATTCAGGTAATTTTGGAGGTATCATGTTCAATTCCATTCCCGAGATCATCGAAGAGATCAAAGCCGGCCGCATGGTCATTGTCATGGACGATGAAGGCCGGGAAAACGAAGGCGATGTGCTCGTTGCCGCCCAGCATGTCACGCCGGAAGCGGTCAATTTCATGGCCAGCCAGGCCAGGGGCCTGATCTGCGTGCCCATGGAAGACGCGCGCCTCAATGAGCTCGACCTTCATCCCATGAAGGAAGACATCAATTCCAAGCACCAGAAATGCAATACGGCCTGGACCGTTTCCGTGGACGCCGCGTATGGCGTGACCACCGGTATTTCCGCCTCTGACCGCGCCAAGACCGTGCAGGTCCTCATCGATCCCAAATCCAAGCCTTCCGACCTGGTGACGCCGGGACATTTGTTCCCCTTAAGGGCCCGCCGCGGCGGGGTGCTGGTGCGCGCGGGGCATACAGAAGCATCCGTTGACCTGATGCGCCTGGCGGGATTATATCCGGCCGGGGTCATTTGCGAGATCATGAACGAGGACGGCACCATGGCCCGCACCAATGACCTGGTCCAGTTCGCGCGCAAGCATAAAGTGAAGATCTGCACCATCGACAGCCTGATCGAATACCGCCGCAAAACCGAAAAACTGGTCGAGCGCGTCGAGGAGGCGAATTTGCCGACGGAATTCGGGGAATTCAAAATGGTGGCGTATAAAAGCAAGATCGACGAAGTCATCCACCTTGCTTTGGTCAAGGGCTCCATTGACAGCACGGTGCCCGTGCTGGTGCGGGCGCAGTCCGAGTGCCTGACCGGCGATGTGTTCGGGTCCATGCGCTGCGACTGCAACGCGCAGCTTAAGGCCGCCATGAAGGCGATCCAGGACGCGGGCAGCGGGGTGTTGCTGTATATCCGCAAGCATGAAGGCCGGGGCATCGGCCTGGTCAATAAAATGAAGGCGTACAACCTGCAGGACGACGGCATGGACACCGTCGAGGCCAACCAGGCGCTGGGCTTCCCGGCGGACCTGCGTGATTACGGCATCGGCGCGCAGATCTTAGTCGACCTGGGGGTCAAGCAGATCAGCTTATTGACCAATAATCCCCGCAAGATCGTGGGCCTGGAAGGATACGGCCTGTCGGTGATCGAGCGCGTGCCCATCCAGACCCCGCACAATCCCAAGAACGCGAATTACCTCAAGGCCAAAAAAGATAAATTGGGGCATATCCTTTGAAGAAGGTCCATATCGCCATTGTGGTCTCGCTTTTTAATGGTTTCATTTCCAAGTCCCTGTTGCAGGCCTGCTGGGCGGAACTCAAAAGGGCGGGGCTCAAGGACGCGCAGATCACGACGGTCTGGGTCCCGGGTTCATGGGAGATCCCCGTCACGGCCCTGAAACTGGCCCGCAGGAAAAATGTCGATGCCGTGATCTGTCTGGGCGCGGTCATCCGCGGCGACACCTATCATTTTGAAGTGGTGGCCAATGAAGCCGCGCGGGGGATCATGCAGGCCTCATTGGAAACGGGCAAGCCCGTGATCATGGGGGTGCTGACCACCGGTAATGTCGCGCAGGCCCGCAAGCGCGCGCAAAGCAAAGGCGGCGTCAACAAAGGCCGCGACGCGGCCAGGGCCGCTTTGGACATGACCGCTCTTTTAAAACACATCAGATAATTTTCAGCATATGAGACGCCGCAGCCTCGCACGCGAACACGCATTGAAGATCCTCTACCAGTTCGAGATCACCCGGCGTCCCCTGGACGCGGTCCTGGGTGATTACTGGAAGTCGGATGAGACCAGGGACATCCGCGACCGGGAAGTCATCGAGTACGCCGACGGCCTGGCCCGGGGCATCAATACCCACCTCAAAGACATCGACAGCAAGATATCCGAATACGCCACCAACTGGCAGATCAAGCGCATGGCGATCATCGACCGCAATGTCATGCGCATCGGCCTTTTTGAACTGAAATATTCCAAAGAGGTCCCTCCCAAGGTCGCCATCAACGAGGCGGTCGAGCTGGCCAAGAAATACGGCGACCTGGAATCCAGCAAATTCGTCAACGGCATCCTCGACAAGATCCATAAAAAAGAGATCATCGAACCGCACAACTAAAACATGCAACGTTTTGCCGACCTGCACATCCACACCTATTATTCCGACAGCACCGCTTCTCCGGAGGAAGTGATCGCCGACGCGGTCAAGGCGGAGCTTTCCTGCATTGCCATCACCGACCACGACGTGGTCGATGGGGTGGCGCCGACGGCGGAAGCGGGCAGGGCAGCGGGCATCGAGGTCATTGCCGGCATTGAGCTGTCCTGTGAGCTCGATGGCAAGGACGTCCATATGCTGGGCTACTTCATCGACCACCAGAAGAGCCGGCTGGCCGAGCGCTGCGAACTGTTCCTCAATGAGCGCGTCACCCGCATGAAGCAGATGATCGCCAATTTAAAGGCCGTGGGCATCGGCAATATAGAGTTCGAAGAGGTGGCGGCCTTGACCAGGTCCCGGGCCGTGGGCCGCCCGCATTTGGCCGCTTTGCTGCTGCAGAAAAAATGGGTCTCTTCGATCAAGGAAGCTTTTGATAAATACCTCGCCGAAGACCGGCCCGGGTACGCGCCCAAATTCAAGCAGACCCCCTTGGAGGCCATTGACCTCATCCACCAAAGCGGGGGACTGGCCGTGATGGCGCATCCCATGCAGACCCAGAAAGACGAATTGATATCCCCCATGGTCAAAGCCGGCCTCGACGGGCTGGAAGTCTATTACCCCAATTGCTCGGACACGGTCATCCAGTTCTATCTGGGCCTGGCCCGCAAGCATAAAATATTCGCCACCGGCGGCTCCGATGCGCACGGCAAGGCTAAGCCCCATACCTACGTCGGTAAAGCTGTGATCGATTATGAAACGGTCGAGCAAATGAAGGAAAAGCTCGAGACCGTTCGCAGGTGAGTGCTATGAATACATCCCCTTATATGGACCGCGCGTATGAGCTGGCCCTGCAGGGCTGGGGCAGGACATCGCCCAATCCCATGGTCGGCGCGGTCGTGGTCAAGTCCGGCAAGGTCATCGCCGAGGGCTGGCACGCCTTTTGCGGGGGACCGCATGCCGAAATTGTTGCCATTGCCAAAGCCGGCAAGAAAGCCAAAGGTGCGGACCTGTATGTGACGCTTGAGCCCTGTACACATTTCGGCCGCACCCCGCCGTGCACCGATGCCATCATCAAGGCCGGCATCAAACGTGTATTTGTGGGCGTCAAAGACCCCAGCCGCCGGATGAATGGAAGGTCCATCCAATTATTGCGCCGGGCCGGCATCAGCGTCCAGGCAGGGTTCCTGCAGCCGGAGCTGACCCGGCTCAACGAAGCGTTCAACAAATATATTACGACCGGCATGCCGTTCGTCACCACCAAGACCGCGCAGACACTGGACGGCAAGATCGCCGCTGTGACGGGTGAATCGAAGTGGATCACCTCCCGGCAGGCGCGTGATTATGCCCGCGGACTGCGTTTCGGTTTCGACGCCATACTCGTCGGGATCAATACGGTGCTCAAAGACGACCCGCTGCTGGATGCCGCCCCGCGCAAACGCATCAAGAAGATCATCCTGGACGTGCATTTGCGCACGCCGGCGAAGGCCAGGCTTTTCAAAGGCACAAGAGCGGAGGATGTCCTGATCTTCACCGCTTCCGGGGCGAACAAGGGTTTGAAGGCGACGGTCATCACCGCGCCGGTCAAAGACCGCAGGATCGACCTGAAATGGGCGATGGGATATTTAGGGCGCAACGCGGTCACTAATGTTTTGATCGAGGGCGGGGCCCATGTCATCGGCCATGCTTTAAAAGACGGCCTGGTGGATAAAATGATGGTCTATACCGCGCCGGTCGTGATGGGGGAAGGGCTGCAGGCCATCCGCGGTTTGCGCGTCGAGAAATTAAGCCAGGCCTTGCGGCTGAGGGATGTGAGCGTGGGCCGCATCGGCGGGGATATTTTATTGGAAGGGTACCTCTGATGTTCACCGGCATCATCGGACAGCGCGGCATTGTCAAATCCGTACAGCGCAGGAATAATTTGATCGTCGTACAGGTCGACGCCGGCCCTCTGGCCAAAGACATTCAATTGGGCGACAGTGTGGCTGTCAACGGGGTGTGCCTGACCGCCGCGGCCAAAAAGGGCAAGGTTGTTTCTTTTGACATGATGAAAGAGACCATTGCCAAAACCTCCTTGAGAGATGCAGCGGCGGGAAGCGCGGTGAACCTGGAACTCGCCCTGACCGCCAAAAGCCGCTTCGGCGGCCATTTTGTCACCGGCCATGTGGATGAGGCCGGCACCATCAAGGCCATTGAGCGCAAACCCAACTGGGTGGCCATGACCATCACGGTCTCCAAGGCCAATCGCAAATACCTGGTGCCCAAGGGCTCGGTCACCATCGACGGCATCAGCCTCACCATAGGCAAGGTCGGCAAGAGGGATTTTTCCGTATATCTCATCCCGTACACGCTTAAAGTGACCAATCTGTCCGCCAAAAAATCCGGCGACGCGGTCAACATTGAGACTGACATTTTGGCGAAATATATGTTACAATAGCGAAACTTTTTCGGGGCGTAGCGCAGTTGGCTAGCGCGCTTCGTTCGGGACGAAGAGGTCGACGGTTCAAATCCGTCCGCCCCGACCATTGATGTTAAGAGCACCATTTCCTTCATCCATATATGGTTCGAGCCCATGTATTCTTTTCAGGCACCGTTCAAGGTGTCGGTTTCCGCTATACCACCCTGCAATTTGCACGTGAGTTGAAGGTCAGCGGCTGGGTCAAGAACCTGCCCGACGGCCGGGTCGAGATGATGGCGCAAGGCCCGCGCGAACGCGTCGAAAATTTCATTGCTAAACTGGACAAATCCTTCGAGGGCCACATCAGCGCCAAGAATGCCGACTGGCTGGAGGCCCGCGATCAATTCACGGATTTCACCGTCACCTACTAAAATGGACCGAACCCAAGCCAAACGCCGCATCCAGGAACTTGTCCAAGCCATCGAGGGGCACAACCACCGCTATTATGTGCTCAGCCAGCCCACGGTTTCCGACGCTGAATATGACGCGCTGCTCAAGGAGTTGATGGCGCTGGAGGAGCGATATCCTGATCTGAAGTCCCCCGGCTCACCCAGCCAGCGGGTGGGGGCCAAGGTCGAAAGCGCTTTGCCCACGGTCACCCACGCGGTCAAAATGATGTCGCTGGACAACACGTATTCCATCGACGAATTGCGCCAGTGGGACGCGCGGGTGCGCAAAGGCCTGCACGGGCAGGGCTACACGCTGGAAGCGGAACTCAAGATCGACGGGGTCAGCTGCGCGTTGACCTATGAAGACGGCGTGCTGGCCCTGGCGGCCACGCGCGGGGACGGCAGCACCGGCGAGGACGTGACCCATAATGTCAAGACCATCCGTTGTGTGCCTTTGCGGTTAAAGGGCAAGTTCCCGGAAGTCCTGGAAGTGCGCGGGGAAGTGTACATGGACAAGCGGGATTTTGCCGCCCTCAACAGCGAGCGCAAGCGCCAGGGCGAGGTTCTGTTCGCCAATCCGCGCAACGCGGCCAGCGGCGCGCTGAAACTGCTGGACAGCCGTTTGACCGCCGGGCGCAAACTGAAATTTTTCGTGCATTCCTTCGGCCGCGTCAAAGGCCTTGAGTACGGGACCCAGGGGAATTTCCTCAAAGCCGCGGCCCAGTACGGCCTTCCGGTCAATCCGTTCAACCGCGTATGCCGCGGCATCGATGAGGTCATTGAGCTTTGCAGGGAATTCCAGGGCAAACGCGAAGCAGTGGAATATGAGATCGACGGGGTGGTGGTCAAGGTCAATGACCTGCGCCAGCAGGAGCGCCTGGGCACGACGCTCAAAAGCCCGCGCTGGGCCGTGGCCTTCAAGTTCCCGGCGTACCAGGCCACAACCACCATTAAAGATATTGTCGTGCAGGTTGGCCGCACCGGCACCCTGACCCCGGTGGCGGAGCTGGAACCGGTGCCGTGCGCCGGGGTCATCATTTCCCGGGCGACGCTGCATAATTTCGATGAGATCAAGCGCCTGGGGGTCAATACCGGCGACCGGGTGCTGCTCGAGCGGGCGGGGGATGTCATCCCCAAGATCGTGAAAGTGGTGGAGAAAAGATCCAAAGCAAAAGAATTCCAGATCCCTAAAGTCTGCCCGGCCTGCGGGAGCAAAATAGTCAAAGAGCGCAGCGAAGATGTGGCCTATCGCTGCTCGAACCCTTCCTGTTCCAAGCAAACCGAACGCGGCCTTGTGCATTTTGCCTCGCGCGCTGCCATGGACATCGAAGGCCTGGGCGAAGCGGTGGTCACGCAATTATTAGATAAAGCGCTGGTACAAGACCTCGCGGACATTTATTATTTAAGCAAGGAAGACTTGCTGGGCCTGGAGCTGTTCGCCGATAAAAGGGCGGAGAACCTCCTGCAGGCCATCGAGCACAGCAAACGCCAGTCCCTGTCGCGGCTTTTGTACGGCCTGGGGATCGTGAACATCGGCGAGAAAGCCGCCGGCGTGCTGGCCAGGCAGTTCGGCACCCTGGACGCGCTGATGAAGGCAACACGACCACAGCTCGAGAGCATCGGGGACATCGGCCCGGTGACGGCGCGGTCGGCGGTTGATTTCTTCAAGACGGCGCGCGCCAGGAAATTGGCGCAACGGTTCAGGCAGGCCGGGGTGAACCTGGTCCAGCCGCGCGCGGCAAAGACCGGCGACCGTCTCAAGGGCAGGAAATTTGTTTTTACCGGCGAGCTGGAAGGCATTCCCCGCCATGAAGCCGGACGCATGGTCGAGGCCCAGGGCGGGGAAGTCGTCGATTCGGTCAGCGCAAAAACCGACTATGTGGTGGCCGGCCAGGACCCGGGTTCGAAATATACGAAAGCCCTGCAATTGGGGGTCGCGATCTTAAACCAGAAACAATTCGAGGAGATGGTGCATGAGTAGAGCCAGTCGCCGGTTTATCGTCGTTATTGTCGCTGTTTTGGTCGCAAGCCTGTCTTTGACCGGATGCGAAAGCCTGCGCAAGAAATTTACCCGGCAAAAAAAGAAGGACAAGATGGCGGAAGCGGATTTTATCCCTGTGCTGGAACCCGAGGAATATCCCGCGCCGGAACAAAACCCGCCGGTGAACTACAAGAACCATTATGCCCTGGTCAAGGCCTGGTACAAGGACCTGTGGACCATGATCGAAGAGCAGAGTTCCGCCAAGAGGGGAAAATACGTGCTCAAACAGATCTACGGGCATTTGGATGAGATGCAAAAGCTGGTGGCGCCCGCGAAGCAGGCCGAGGTGGCCAGGCTGCGCGGGTTTTTGAAATATTATGATGAAGCTTTGGGCGATCCTTTGCCTTCGCGCAACATCTCGCGTATGCAAAGCGATTTGCGGGCCTTTGACCGCCAGCTGCGCGCTTTGAGCCCCTCGAAAATGCAGGGCAGTTTCGTACCCATGACCGCTACGGACAAAAAGATCGCCAATGACGCCGCTGATTAAGGAATTCATCACTTATCTTTCCGTCGAGCGCGGATTGGCCCGCAATACCTTGTCGGCTTATACGCGGGACCTGGAGAAATATACGGCGCATTTGGAAAAAGCCGGCGTCAAGGACCCGGACAAAGTTTCCCGCGACCAGGTGACGGGATACATGTTCGCTTTGAAGAAGCAGGGCCTGTCCACGACCAGCATCTGCCGCAGCCTGGCCGCCATCAAAATGTTCCACCGTTTCCTGGTGAGGGAGAATTTCAGCAAGGAAGACCCGACCACCCTGGTGGAAACGCCGAAATTATGGAAGCGCGTGCCGGAGGTGCTGACCCAGAAGGAGATCGATGCCATCCTGCAACAGGCCGCGGCAGGCAAGGGTATACGCGCCAAACGCGACCATGCCATGGTGGAGCTTTTGTACGCGGCGGGTTTGCGCGTTTCCGAACTGGTGGACCTGAAGATGACCAGCGTCAATTATGAAGCGGGCTTCCTGCGGGCCGTGGGCAAGGGCAGTAAGGAGCGCATCATTCCCGTCGGCAAAAAGGCCCGCGAGGCCCTGGCGTATTATTGCGCAAAGGCCAGGCCGAAATTGCTCAAAGGCAAGGAAGCGGACGCGCTGTTCGTCAGCCAGCAGGGCAGGAAAATGAGCCGGGTGAGCGCCTGGCAGATGATCAAGCAGTACGCGCGCTTGGCCGGGATCAAGAAGAACATCAAGCCGCACACCCTGCGCCATACCTTCGCCACACATTTGCTTGAACACGGGGCGGACCTGCGCAGCGTACAGGAAATGCTCGGCCACTCCGACATTGCCACCACCCGAATTTATACGCACGTGGACAAAGAGCGGTTAAAAGGCATCCATAAACAGTTCCACCCGCGCCGATGAAAAATATTTTATCCGGGCTGGACCCGGTCTCATTGCAGCTTGTCCGTGATATCGGCGCTTTGGCTAGGGCCCGCGGCATGAAGGCCTATCTGGTCGGGGGCCCGGTGCGCGACCTGATACTCGGACATCCGAGCCTGGATCTGGACATCACGGTCGAAGGCAGGGGCATCATCCTGGCCCAGGCCTTCGCCGCTTCCCATAAGGGCAGGGCAATGACCTATCCGGCCTTCGGCACCGCCACGGTCACTTTGGCCGGCAGGCGCAAGGTGGATTTTGCCACGGCGCGCAAGGAAACGTACGCGCGCCCCGGGGCTTTCCCGGCGGTGGAATTTTCCAACATCAAGGACGATCTGTCCCGCAGGGATTTCACGGTCAATGCCATGGCCGTTTCCATTGACCCGCGCTCCTGGGGAAGGACCGTTGATCCTTTTGGCGGCAGGAAGGACCTCAAGGCCAAAAAGATCCGTGTGCTGCATGAGCGCAGCTTCATCGACGATCCCACCCGCATCCTGCGGGCGGCGCGGTTCTCGGCCCGTTTGGGATTTGCACTCGAACGCAAGACCCTGGACCTGCTCAAGGCGGCCTTGCGTTTCGAAGCATTGGATTGCATCAAGCCGCAGAGGTATATGAAAGAATACAACCGGATCCTCAAAGAGGACAGGCCGCAACCGGCCCTGGAATGCCTGAAAGCATGGAGGGCATTGAAGGAGGAAGTTCATGCCGCGCATTGAAAAAGTCAACCAGATGATCAAAAGGGAGATCAGCAGCATGCTCATGCTGGGGGAGGTCAAGGACCCGCGCGTCCATTTTGTCACCATCATCAGCGCGGACGTGAGCAAGGACCTGCAATACGCCCGCATAAGGTTCAGCATGCTTTCCGACGATCCCAAGGACATCAAGAGCACAACGGAAGGGCTCAATTCGTGCAGCTCGTATATCCGCAAGCTCCTGGGCCAGCGCATCGAGATGCGCTACACGCCGCAGATCCATTTCATTTACGACAAAGGTGTGCAATACGCGGTGCAGGTCGACTTGAAACTGGAAGAGATCAAGAAACTTAAAAGCCAGCCAGGAGACGCCGATGAAGGAAATTAAAGAAGTCCTCAAGGCCTGCCGGCGCTACAGGAAATTCCTCATCACCACGCACCAGAACCCCGACGCGGACGCGGCGTCCTCCGCTTTGGCCATGGCGGCCTTCCTCAAGTCCCTGGGCAAGAGCGTGTGCGTGGTCAATGAAGACGCCCTGCCGCAATGGCTGATGTTCCTGCCGCAGGCCAAGCTGTTCAAGAGGGTGCGGCAGCTGGCGGCCTTTGAATATGATGCCGCCATTGTGCTCGACTGCGGGGACCGCAAGCGCGTGGGGGCTGCGGGCAAGCTGTTCATCGAGGGCAGGCCGGTCATCAACATCGACCATCACATCACCAATGACCGTTTCGGCGATGTGAATGCGGTCATCGGCAAGGCCTCCTCGACCTGTGAGATCATTTTTGAATTGCTCAAGGCCGCCGGTTACCGGATGAACAAGGCCATGTCCATGCTGCTCTACGCCGGGATCATGACCGACACCGGCTCCTTCCGTTATGAGAACACCGGGCCGCGCACGCATGCCATTGTGGCGGAATTGATGGCTTTCGGCCTCAATGCCCCGGACCTCTACCGCCGCCTGTACGCCGGCATCCCGGTCAGGGACCTGAAGCTGTTCACGGAAGTCATCCACGACGCCGGCCTGCTGCTGGACGGTAAAGTCTATTGCGTATGTTTGCCGGAGCGTACCGTGGCGGGTTTCTCCAGGTCCTTTGACCTTAAAGAACGGTTGTTCGGTTTCCTGCGCATGATCGACGGCATTGAGGTGGTGGTCATCCTCACCCAGATCAATTCCAAAGAGACCCGCGTCAATTTGCGCAGCCAGGGCAAATTCGACGTGGCCCGTCTCGCCCAGAAGTTCAATGGCGGCGGGCACATGAAGGCCGCCGGGGCCAGGATCTACGACAACCTCGCCGCCGCCAAGAAACAGATCATCGCGCGGATCACAAGGCAGATGAAGAATGGCAAATAAAACCCTCGAAGACCGCGCCCTGGAAGGTATTGTGGTCGTCAATAAACCGGCGGGCATCACATCCCACGATGTGGTCAGCGCCGTGCGCCGCAAATTCAACATGAAGCGCGTGGGCCACGCCGGCACCCTGGACCCCATGGCCACCGGTGTTTTGATCGTGCTGCTGGGCAAGTCCACCAAGATGTTCGACAAATTCGTAGCTTTTGACAAGGCCTACCGCGCGACATTGCGCCTGGGGCTCAAGACCGCGACCGCGGACATCACGGGCAAGGTGCTGGAGGAAAAACCGTATGCCGGCATCAGCCGGGAGCAGGTGGAGGAGGTGTTGAAACGTTTTACCGGCGAGATAGAGCAGAAACCGCCCATGGTCTCGGCGGTCAAGCACAAAGGCGAGCGTTTGTATAAGCTGGCCCGCCAGGGCAAAGACGTCGAGCGTACCGCCCGAAAGGTCAGCATCAATGAGCTCAGGCTCTTGAGGTTCGACCCTCCGGACGTGGAATTTTTCATGGCCTGCTCCAAGGGCACGTACGTGCGCCAGCTGGCCGAGGATGTCGGCGATGTCCTCGGTTGCGGGGCCTGCATCTGCCAGATCGAGCGCACCAAGGTGGGGCCGTTCGACATTTCCCAGGCCGTTTCCTTAGAGGATCTGCGTGAAGACCATATACTTAACGGAACAATTTAAGTTCAAAGGCCGCTCGGCCGCGGCCGTCGGCATCTTCGACGGCATGCACCGCGGGCACCAATATTTGCTGCGGGCCATGCTGCGCAAAGCTAAAACGCTTAAAGCCCGAAGCATGGCCGTCACTTTCTTCCCGCACCCGGCGCACCTGCTGCGGCCGGACATCAGGTTGGGATACCTGGTTTCTTTCGCGCACCGTCTGCGATTGCTCGAGGGCGCCGGGGTCCAGGTGTGCGTGGTCATCCCGTTCACCCGTCGATTCGCCTCCATCGAACCGCAGGCCTTTATCCGCGATGTGCTGGTCAAGCGCCTGGGCGCGCGCGCCATTTTTACCGGCGAGGATTTCCGTTTCGGGCGCAACCGCGCCGGTGATGTGGGGCTTTTTAAACAGCTGGCCCCGGTGCACGGTTATCAAATGCATGCGGTGCCGGCCCTGACCAGCGGCGGCCATCCCGTCAGCAGCACCCGCATCCGGGGGCTTATCACCGCCGGGGAACTGACCGCGGCCAAACAGCTTTTAGGCCGTCCGTTCGCGGTGCTGGGAGAGGTCATCCGGGGCAAAAACCGCGGCAAAAGGCTGGGGTTCCCGACGGCGAACGTCCGTTATGACAATGACATTTTGCCGCCCCAGGGCGTGTATGCCGTGCGGGTCATTTGGAAGGACAAGACCTTCAAAGGCGCGGCCAATTTGGGACTGCGGCCGTCGTTCAAAGAAAAAAGACCGAAAGTGCAGCTGGAAGTTTATATATTCAATTTCAAGGGCAATTTGTACGGGCAGGCGATCGAGGTGGAATTCATCAAACAGATCCGCGATGAACAGCGCTTCGCCACTCCCATGGAGCTGGCCGCCCAAATAAAGAAGGACGTGGCATCCGCTAAAAAGATCCTTTCATAAGGGCAGTTCCCATCCTGTTTTTTGAACGGCTGTCGGCTGGTCCCGATGGCCGTTTTTTATTGATTTAAAATGTTTGACAGTTTCTTTCAAGTGGAGTAGAGTGGTGGAAAGTGGAGGGATAATCTTATCTTTTACGGCGAATACACACACGGCATCGACAGCAAGGGACGCCTGATCCTGCCCGCGCGTTTGCGCGAGGTGGCCAAGGACAACGGCGTCGAGAAATTTTACGTCACCCGCGGCCTGGACAAATGCATCTTCATGTTCGCGGACTCGGAGTGGCGTTTGCAGGAAAATAAATTCAAGAGCCTGTCGTTCACCAAACAGCAGGCGCGCAATTTCAACCGCATGTTCTTTTCGGGGGCTGTCGAGGTGGTCCCGGACAGGCAGGGGCGGTTCATCATCCCGGATTATCTCAAGGCCTTCGCGGGCATCAAGAAAGACGCCATCGTCATCGGGGTCGCCAACCGCATCGAGATCTGGGAAACCAAGACGTGGCAGGAGTTCTTTAACAAGACCAGCGCGGAGTTCGAACAGACAGCCGAAGGCATGCTTGAGCTGTCTTAAGCCATGGAGATGACCGTCCACATACCGGTCATGCCGCAGGAGGTCATGGAGCTTTTGGACCTGCCTTCCGGCGGCACCGCTGTCGACGGGACTTTGGGCCTGGCCGGGCACGCGGCGCTGATGGCGCAGCGCCTGGGCGCGCAGGGACATTTGATCGGCATTGACCGCGATCACGCTTCTTTAGCTGAGGCCAAAAAACGGTTGGCGTCGTTTCCCTTAAGGATTGATTTGTTGCAGGGAAGATTCAATGACATCGATCGTCTTTTGGCCCAGGCTAAAGTTGCCGCTGTCGACGGTATCTTGCTGGACCTGGGGATATCCAGCTTCCAGCTCAATGACCCGCAGCGCGGGTTCGCTTTCAGCCAGGAGGGGCCGCTGGATATGCGCATGGACGTCACTGCAGGGGCCACGGCGGAAGACCTGGTCAACCGCCTGTCCGAGCAGGAACTGGAGCGCATCATCGGGGAGTACGGCGAGGAGCGTTTCGCCCGCCGCATCGCCAAAGCCATTGTGTACCGCCGCGCGGAAGAGCGTATACGCACCACCGGCGGGCTTTCAAAAATTATCTTAAAGGCCTTGCCCCTCGGTTATACGCGGGGCAAAATACATCCGGCGACGCGCACGTTCCAGGCCCTGCGCATCGCCGTCAATGAAGAGCTGGAGGGCTTGGGCGCAGCGCTGGAGAAATGCCGCGCCGCGCTGAAACCGCAGGGAAGGATGTGCGTCATCGCCTTCCATTCCCTCGAGGACCGCATCGTCAAGAACACGTTCCGCCGCTGGGCGCAGGAAGGCCTGGCCGAGGCATTGACCAAGAAACCCTTAAGGCCCTCGGACGCCGAGTGCGAGGCCAATCCCCGCAGCCGCAGCGCGCGGGTCAGGGCGATAATGAGGATCGCATGAATTTACCAACCTGGTTCCGCCTGATGTCCTTCGCCACGGTCACCTCGCTGCTGTATATCAACATGCAGATGCAGATCGTCGAGCTGGCGTATAAAGGCAAGGACAAGGAACGCCGTGTCCACGAACTGACGGACCGCAACGGCTCCCTGACCAATGAGATCCTGACGCTTAAATCCGCCAATCACTTGGGCCGCGAGGTCCTGGACAAGGACATTGGTTTAAGTTTCATGGGGCATGAGCGGGTGATGACCATTTCTTCTCCAATGGCCCGTACGGCGCCGAAACCCGCGGTGAAGGAAAATCCCTTTCGCAACCTGTTGTCGTTCTTAGCTCCCCAGGAAGCCAAGGCCTGGGACCGTTAACATCCTGGAGTAAAATTGTACCTGCGTAAATATCCCCTGCGATTTGCCGTGGTTTTTATTTTTTTGTTGATGGGGTTCGTATATTCGATCGTTTTCCTGTTCTACATCCAGATCTTCCGCTCCGCGCACCTGGCCCATTTGGCCGACAAGCAGCATGAGCATACCATCACCATCGAACCCAAGAGAGGGACCATTTACGACCGCAATTTAAGGCCGCTGGCTGTCAATTTGCCGACCTATTCGCTGTATGCCAATGCCCGCATTTTGAGCAAACGCGATGACCGCGAGGACATTATTAAGGAAGCCGCCGGGCTTTTGAAAATGGACCGTGCCGCCCTGGCCGCCAGGCTCAACAATGACAAATATTTCGTCTGGATCGCGCGCAAGCTGCCGCATGGGGCCTACATGCAGATCAAGGCCCGCAAGCTTCCCGGTTTCGGGTTCGTCAAAGAGAGCAAGCGGTTTTACCCTAACCGGATGCTGGCCGCGCATTTGGTGGGCTTCGCGGGCATGGATAATGTGGGCCTCGATGGGCTGGAGCGCGATTATGACAAATACCTCAAAGGCCGCAAAGGAAGCAATGTCATCATGAGGGACGCCCGCCAGCGCGAGTTGCTGCTGGACAAGGATTACACCCCGCCGCTGGACGGCTTCAACCTGGTGCTGACCATCGATGAGACCATACAGTTCGTGGCGGAGCGGGCTCTGGACAAGATGTACCATAAATATAACGCGAAGGGGGCGAGCATCATCGTCATGGACCCCAAGACCGGGGAGATCCTGGCTTTCGCCAACCGGCCGACCTATGATCTGCAAGCCCCGGGAAAAAGCTCCGCGCAGGACCGCACCAACCGCGCCATCGTGTTCACCTATGAGCCCGGCTCCGTGTTCAAGATCGTCACGGCCGCGGCGGCTTTGCAGGAGGGCGTGGTCAAAGAGACAGATATTATCAATTGCGAGCACGGCGCCTACCGGGTGGCCAACCACATTTTACATGACCATGAGCCGGAAGGGAACCTGACCTTCAGGCAGGTCATCGAACGCTCCAGCAATATCGGCACGACCAAGGTGGCCCAGCGTTTAGGGCCGGCGCGGGTCTACAGCTATGCCCACCGCTTCCGTTTCGGCATCAGGACCGGCATCGACCTGCCGGGGGAAGCCGCCGGTCATTTGAAGCCGGTTTCGCAATGGTCCAAGACCTCGATCGGAGCTGTGCCCATCGGACAGGAGGTCACGGTGACGCCCCTGCAGCTGGTTTCGGCCATGGCGGCCATCGCGAATAATGGTGTTTATATGAGGCCCTTTGTGGTTAAATATATCAAAGATAATAATGAGCAGATCATCCAGGAGCACAAACCGCAGGTCCTGGACAAGATCATGACGCAGGAGACCGCCAAGCGCCTGCATGCCATCCTGCAGGGCGTTGTGGACGAAGGCACCGGCACCAAGGCCCAGATCAAGGGCGTGGCCGTGGCGGGCAAGACCGGGACCGCGCAAAAAGTCGTGGGCGGCACCTACTCGCACGCGCATTTTTACGCCACCTTCGTGGGCTTCGCGCCCGTCGGTGACCCGCGCCTGGCCTGTGTGGTGGTCTTCGATGAACCTCACCCGGTCTATTACGGCGGTTTGGTCGCCGCGCCGGTGTTCAAAGAGGTCATGGAAAATTCGCTCAAATATTTGAATGCCCGGGAAATGGGAGAAGCTAACCCCGCGGCGGAAGACACCAATGAAAACAATGAGAAAGTCCCCTTCAAAGACTGATATGCGCCTGCGCGACCTGCTCAATTCCATTTCCGACGCCCATTGGGACCAGCGCTTTGCCGGCCTTTCCGTCTCGGGCATCAGCTGTGATTCAAGGGAAGACCAGCCCGGGCTGTTCGTGGCCGTAAGCGGGGCCAAATTCAACGGCGCGGATTTTATCAGGGACGCGATCGACCGCGGGGCCATCGCGGTCGCCCTGGCCGCCAAACCCCGGGGCTTTCGCATCCCGGATGACATCGCCGTCATCGAAACGCCCGACCCCAAGCGTTTTTTGCGGCAGGTCACCGAGCGTTTTTACGGGAACCCTTCATCCCTGCTTAAGACCGTCGGCATCACCGGCACCAACGGCAAGACCACCATCACCTACCTGCTGGAATCCATCATCCGGGCCGACCGTAAACAATGCGCGGTCATCGGCACGGTCAATTACCGCATCGGTGACCAGGTCGTGCAGTCCAAGAACACCACCCCCGGTTATTTGGAAAACCAGCGCGCCCTGTGGCAGTTGACCCTGATGGACGTGCCTTTTTGCGTCATGGAAGTTTCTTCCCATGCCCTTGAGCAGGGGCGGGTGGACGGCATCGGTTTTGCCGCCGCCGTGTTCACCAACCTGACCCAGGACCATTTGGATTTCCACGAGGACATGGAGCAATATTTCCAGGCCAAGGCCCTGCTGTTCAAGGGCCTTTCCGCCGGCGCGGCCGCGGTCATCAATACCGATGATGAATATGGCCGGCGGATGAAGGCTTTAAGCCGCGGCCCGGTGACGACCTATGGCATCGACGCGCAAGCCCAGGTCATGGCCCGCAATATCCGCTATGACCTTGAAGGCAGTACCTTTGATATTGTTTTGGGGGAGGACACCCTGCCGGTGCGCACGAAACTCATCGGCAAACACAATGTGTACAATATCCTGGCGGCCGCGGCCTGCGCCCAGGCCCTGGGTTTTTCACCCGTCATCATCCGTAAAGGCATCGAGGCCGTAAAGCATGTGCCCGGCCGGCTGGAACCTGTCGGGGGAGCCCAGGGATTCTCTGTGTTCATCGATTACGCGCACACCGAAGACGGACTGGTCAATGTGCTCAAGAGTTTGCGGGAGGTGGGCAAGGGGCGGATCATCGTGGTGTTCGGCTGCGGCGGGGACCGCGACCGGGACAAGCGCCCCAAGATGGGACGCGCGGTCTGCGGCCTGGCCGACCACGCCATCGTCACCAGCGACAATCCCCGCAGCGAAGACCCGCAGGCCATCATCAATGCCATCACGGCCGGGTTTACAAAAAATAATTTTGAGGTATGCCCTGACCGCCAGGAGGCCATCGGCCGGGCGCTGGGGGCCGCGCGCGGCGGGGACATTGTTTTGCTCGCCGGCAAAGGCCATGAGGATTACCAAATACTTAAAGACAAAACCATCCCGTTCAATGAACGGGAGATCGTGGAGAAATTCTTAAGTGTTCACCGTTGAACAGGTCATTGAGGCCACCGGCGGGAAATTGATCGGCGGCCCGGCCAAAAGGGCTGTACGGGGCGTGTCCATTGATTCCCGCATCGTGGCCAAGGGGCAGATGTTCATTGCCGTCAAAGGCGAGATCTTCGACGGCCATGATTTCATCATTGACGTGGTGGAAAAGGGCGTGCGCGTCGTGGTCGTGCACAAACCGGTCAAGACCGGCAGCGAGAAGGTCAGCGTCATTCTGGTCAAGGACACCACCCGGGCGCTGGGCGATCTGGCGCGTGCTTTTCGCCTGCGTTTTAAGACGCCTGTCATTGCCGTCACCGGCAGCGCGGGCAAGACCACCACCAAGGAAATGATCGCCGCGGTGCTGGCGCGCAAATACAAAGTGCTCAAGAACGAAGGCACGCAGAACAACCATATCGGCGTGCCTTTGACTTTGCTGAAATTAAAACGCGGCCACCAGATCACCGTGCTGGAATGCGGCAGCAATCAACCGGGTGATATTCCATGGTTGACTGACGTGGCCAGGCCGGACGTGGCCGTGTTCACCAACGTGGGGGAATCCCACCTGGAAAAATTAAAGACCACCGCCGGGGTGCTCAAGGAAAAATGGGCCCTGGTATCGCCCATGCGCCGCGGGCAGGTCATCCTCAATGCCGATGATCCTTTGCTGGCCGGGCAGGCCCGCCGGGCGCGCAAGGGCCTGAAGGTCACGACCTACGGCATCGACCATCAGGCGAAGGTGATGGCCAAGAATATCACTTTAAAAGGCGGCCGCTGCTTGCAATTTACCTGGGGTGGAAAAACCATAAAACTCAATTCCTGCGGCATCAATAATGTTTATAATAGTCTGGCTGCGGCGGCGTGCGGCTCTTTGTTCCGCGTGCCAGCGGCGGCCATCGCGTCGGCGCTGGGCCGTTTTGAATTCCCGCAAGGCCGGGGACAAATTCTCCGCCTGGGGCGGGGATGGCTGGTCGACGATGCGTACAACGCCAACCCGGTGTCCATGCGCGGGGCTTTGCAGACCCTCGACGCGCTGGAGGTCGCGGGCAAGAAGATCTTCGTGGCCGCGGACATGCTGGAATTGGGCGGCCGGGCCAGGTCCCTGCACCGGGCCATCGGCGAGGCCGCGGCCGCATCCTCGACGGATGTGCTGATCACGGTCGGAGGATTGGCCCGTTTCATGGCCGATGAGGCCCGCCGGTGCAATAAAGACATCCGCGTGTTCGCCTGCAAGGACGTGGAAGGCGCGCAACAGCATTTGGCCAGGATCTTGAACAACGGGGACGCGGTGCTGGTCAAGGGCTCGCGCCGCATGAAGATGGAACAGGTCGTCGACTTTTTGCTGGCTTCACCCGGTTCTTAATAATCCAAGCGTTCATTTATGTTCTATTTCCTCTCCGATCACACCGACTGGTTCGCCGCTTTTAACATTTTCCGTTATATCACATTCCGCGCCGGCATGGCCGCGGTCACCGCGTTCCTGTTGTGCGTGATTTTCGGGCCTGTTTTCATCCGCCTGTCCAAAGAACGGCGCATCAATGAGAACGCCAAACGCGGCGATGCCCCGGCCCTGGACCAGTTCCAGGGCAAGAAGGAAGGCACGCCCACCATGGGCGGGGTGTTCATTGTCGGCAGCATTCTGGCCTCGGCGCTGCTCTGGTCGAACCTGGAGAACCACTTCATCCAGGTGGTGTTCTTTGTCTGCCTGGGGCTGGCCATCGTCGGCGGGGCGGATGATTACATCAAATTAAAAGGCATCGGCAGGCACCGGGGCCTGAGTTCCCGCAGCAAATTCTTCTGGCAGGTCGTCATTGCCTTGCTGGCGGCGGTCTACGCCTACATCAATCCCTACATCACGACCACCCTGGACATCCCGTTCTTGAAGAATTTGATCATCGACCTGGGCGTGTTCTTTGTGTTCTGGGTGGTGCTGGTGGTCGTCGGGACTTCCAATGCCGTCAATTTGACCGACGGGCTGGATGGCCTGGCCATCGGCTGCACCCTGATGGTCGCTTTTACGCTGGGGGTCTTAAGCTACATTACGGGCAACGCCACCATGAGCGATTATCTGTTCATCGCCCACGTGCCGGGCACCGGCGAACTGACGGTTTTTTGCGCGGCCATCGTCGGGGCCAGTTTGGGGTTCCTGTGGTTTAACTGCCATCCGGCCACGGTGTTCATGGGCGATGTGGGGTCCCTGGCCCTGGGGGGAAGTTTGGGCATCATCTCCATTTTCATCAAGAAGGAGATCTGGCTGGTCGTGCTGGGGGGCGTGTTCGTGTTCGAGGCCCTGTCCGTCATCCTGCAGGTGCTTTCGTTCAAGACCAGGGGCAAGCGCATTTTCAAAATGTCGCCGTTCCACCACCATTTGCAGCTTTCGGGGTGGAACGAGAACAAGATCATCGTCCGGTTCTGGATCGTGGCCATCATCCTGGCGATGCTGACCTTGACCATCGTGAAGATCCGCTAGCATGGCCTTCAACCTCAAAAACAAAAAAGTCACGGTCATAGGCGCTGCCCGCAGCGGTATTGCCGTGGCCAATACAGTTGCGCGCCTGGGCGGCAAGGCCAAAATTTCCGAATTCAAACCGCGCGCCGCCGTTGAGAAAGAATTGGCCGGGCTGGAACATCCGCAGCAGGTCCAGGTCGAGTGCGGGGGACACACGCAAGCGTTCATCAAAGACAGCGACTACGTGGTCTTAAGCCCGGGGGTGCGCTCCGATATCCCGGCGGTGCAATGGGCCAGGGCCGCCGGCATCGAGGTCCTGGGCGAGATCGAATTCGCCTTTCGTTTATGCCCTTGTCCCGTCGTGGCGGTCACCGGCAGCAACGGCAAGACCACGACCGTGACACTGATTGCGCAGATATTAAAGAGAGCGGGGCGTTCCGCGGTGCTTTGCGGCAATATCGGCAGCCCTTTCTCTAAATATATCCCCGATCTCAAACCCGCGGACATCGTGGTGTTGGAGATCAGTTCGTTCCAGCTGGAGTCCACCGTACAGTTCAAACCGCATGTCGCGCTGTGGACCAATTTCAGCCAGAACCACTTGGACCGCCACAAGGACATCCGGGAATATTTCGACGCCAAGGCCAGGATCTTCGCCAACCAGGACGGCAAGGACTGGGCTTTGCTCAATGCCCATCAGCCGGAATTTACGGCCCTGGCGCCCAAATTAAAAGCGCGGGTGGTTTTTTTTAATGGACCCGAAGCCCCGAAGGACATCGACAATCCTAATTACCTGGCCGCGATGGCCGCGGCCAAGGCGCTCGGTGTCGGCGAAAACACTTGCCGCGACGTATTTGCCGCCTTCAAAGGAGTGGAGCATCGCCAGGAGCTGGTGCGCACCATCGACGGGGTGGATTATATCAATGATTCCAAAGCCACCACCCCGGAAGCCGGGCGCTGGGCCCTGACGCATCTGCGCAAACCCATGGTCATGGTCTGTGGCGGCAGCGACAAACATCTGGATTTTTCGCCGCTGCGGGACCTGGTCAAAAAGAAAGTCAAAAAGATGATCGTCATCGGCCAGACCAGGGAACAATTGCGCAAGACCTTCGCGGACGTGGTGCCGGTCGAGGTTTGCGATTCCCTTTCCCAGGCGGTCGAAACCGCCAAACGCGCGGCCAGCTCCGGGGACTGCGTCATCCTTTCCCCCATGTGCGCCAGTTTCGACATGTTCAAGGATTACGAAGACAGAGGCAGAATTTTTAAGGAACTCGTTAACAAGCTGGGTTGAGGGAGGGCAATGCGGTTGTGACGAATGAGGCATGACCGCATTGACCAGACACTACTATGCGTGAGAGCAGGATATCATTGGCAATCGTCACCATGGCGCTCATCTGTGTCGGCATCGTCATGATCTACAGCGCCAGCTGCGTCAATGCCATGGAGAATTTCAAGGACAGCCTGTACTACCTCAAGCGCCACCTGATGTTCTTAGGCCTGGGGCTGGCCGCGGGTACCGCGGTCATGATGGTCGACTACCGCCGGTTCCAGCCCTATGCCCGCCGCATCCTTTTGGTCAGCATCGTGCTTTTGGTGCTGGTGCTGATCCCGCACATCGGCCAGGAAAGCTACGGCGCCCGCCGCTGGTTCAAGCTTGGGCCCTTCCACTTCCAGCCCTCCGAGTTCGCCAAGCTGGCCATGATCATTTACACCGCCGATTTCCTGGCCCGCAAGCAGGAGATCATTAAGGATTTCTGGAAAGGGTTCGTACCGCCCGTGCTGTTGATGGGGGTGGTGTGCCTTTTGACCGTCAAACAGCCGGACCTGGGCACCACCGTCGAGACCGCCGTGGTGGTCTTAGGCCTGCTGCTGATCGGCGGGGCGCGCTGGAGCCACATGGCCCTCATCGGCTTGGGCGGGATATCGGTGGTCGCGTATTTGATCATCAAAGCCCCATACCGTGTCGCGCGCATCGTGGCCTTCCTGGACCCATGGCAGGACAGCCAGGGCATCGGGTTCCAGCTGACCCAGTCGCAGATCGCGCTGGGGTCGGGAGGGGTATTCGGGGTCGGCCTGGGCCACAGCCAGCAGAAATTATTCTACCTGCCCGCGGCGCACACCGATTTCATCCTTTCGATCATCGGCGAGGAATTGGGCATCGTGGGGACGGTGGCGGTCATCTTCCTGTTCGTGGCTTTTATCTGGACCGGCACGCGCATCATCCGCCAGACCCATGAGCCCTTCGGGTATTTCCTGTGCATCGGCATCGTGATGATGCTGGGACTGCAGGCCATGGTCAATGTGGGCGTGTCCATCGGCGCGTTCCCGACCAAGGGTTTGCCTTTGCCGTTTATCAGCTACGGCGGTTCGGCGCTGATCTTTCACCTGGCCGCGGTGGCTTTATTACTTAACGTTTCCAAAGCCCAGGACCAAAAGGCATGAAGATCCTCCTTGCCACGGGTGGTACCGGCGGACATATTTTCCCGGCCCTGCAGACCGCGCTGGAACTGCGAAAGCGCGGGCACGAGGTCTGTTTCGCCGGTGTCCTGGGAATGGGGCGGGCCAAGATCGAGGAAGCGGGGTTCGCCTGCGAAAATATTTCCGCGCAAGGGTTCAATAACCGCTCCGTCTGGGGTATGATATGTTTCGCGGCCCGCATGGCCGGCGCCTGTGCCCATTCTTTAAAGATCGTGCGGCGTTCGGCGCCGCAGAGGATCATGGGTTTCGGCGGATACGGGTCGTTCCCCGTCGTGCTGGCGGGGTGGATCTTGCGGTATCCGGTCATGGTCCACGAGCAGAATGTGGTGCCCGGTAAGGCCAATCGCGTGCTGGGGGCTTTGGCGCAAAAAGTCGCGGTCAGTTTCAAGCAGAGCATCCGTTATTTCGGCGCGGGCAAAGCGGTGTGGACCGGATGCCCGTGCCATGACCAGGCGCCGGCGCGTTCGCGCGAAGAGATATGCCGCAGTTTCGGGTTGGATGCGGGCAAACCGGTCATTGCTTTATTGGGCGGAAGCCAGGGCAGCCAGCGCTTGAATGAAATATTTTCCCAGGCCATGGCGCGGACGGGAGCGCAAGCCATCCACATGACCGGCAAGAAAGAATATGAGGCCTATCGCGGAAAATACCAACAGGCCAAGCTTCCCGTCGCGGCCGCGGCGTTCATCAGTCCGGTCGAGGAACTGTACGCGGTGGCCGACGTGATGGTCAGCCGTTGCGGGGCCGCCACGGTCTCGGAGCTGGGCGCTTTCGCGGTGCCCGCGGTGCTGGTGCCTTATCCTCTGGCCGACGGGCATCAGAAATACAACGGCCAAGTGCTCTCTGATGCGGGGGCCGCGGTACTGATCGAACAAAAAGACTTGAACGTGGACGCGCTGGTGGCTGCCGTTGACCGCTGCCGCACCGGGGATTTTGCGCGGGAGCGCATCCGGGAAAAAACCAAAGGCTTATTTATCAAAGAGGCGGCATCGAAGCTCGCTGATGCCGTAGAGGGCACATGAGAACATGCGTGGCATTATTGGTTTTGGTTTTGTGGGGCGGGGGCATTGCCGCCGCTGATGCCAAAACCGACTGGCAGCAGGTCAAGGGCCATAATTTCATCATCTATTACCGCAGTGAAGTGCCTTTGGATTTTGTGCAGACCGTCATGGATGAGGCGGAAGGGGATTTCAGGAGGGTGACGGAGAATTTAGGCATCACCCGCTACCAGAGCTGGGCCTGGGACAAACGGGCTTCCATTTATATTTACCGCGACGGGGATGATTATGTCAATAACGGCGGTCCCGGCTGGTCGCACGGCGCTTCCCTGGTGGCCACCAAGACCATCAAGACCTATCCCGCGGCCAGCGGTTTCTTTGATTCCATTTTGCCCCATGAATTGGGCCACATCATCCTGCATGAATTCGTGGGGCCTTTCGCGCACGTGCCCCTGTGGTTCGACGAGGGGGTGGCCATGTACCAGGAAAAAGCCCGCCGGCCCGGCGCCCACCACGATGTGCGCAAATCCATCGAAAATGGTCAATTTATTCCTTTAACTCAATTGACGGATATGCGATTATATAACAATACCTCGCAGGACGTTGTGGACCTTTTCTACACCGAAGCCGCCAGCGCCGTGAATTTCATGGTCACCCAGCTGGGCGAGGAGCATTTTTATAAATTGTGCCGCGAGTTGAAGAACGAAACGCCATTCGAGAACGCTTTGGCGAAGGCGTACATGCGCTCGCGCAGCGTCGAGGAATTGAACAAGCTGTGGGTCAAATTCCTGGAGGAGCAGCAATGAGCAAGCAGTACCATTTGATCGGCATCGGCGGGGTGGGCATGGCCACATTGGCCAGCCTGCTGCTGGCCAAGGGACACAAGGTCAGCGGGTCGGACCTGCATGAGGGCGAAGCGGTCAAGCAATTGCGCAAAAAAGGGGTGCGCATCGCCGTCGGCCACAATGCCGGCAACGTGCAGGAGGCCGATTACGTGGTGTATTCCTCGGCGGTGCGGGTCAACAACCCGGAATTGATCGAGTCGGTCAGCCGCAACATCCCGGTGCTCAAGCGGGCGCAAGTGCTGGCGGACTTGGTCAATGAGCAGCACGGCATCACCATCGCCGGCGCGCACGGCAAGACCACCACCACATCCATGGTTTCCTGCCTTCTGATCAACGCGGGGCTCAAGCCCACCACCGCGGTCGGCGGGCTCATCAACGGCGCGGCCTACAATGCCAACCTCGGCGAGGGGAAATATTTCGTGGCCGAGGTCGATGAGAGCGACGGGACCTTCCTGTATTTCAAGCCCAAATATTCCATCATCACCAACATCGATTTCGAGCATGTCGACCATTACAGGGACTGGGACGGCATCCTGGCGGCCTACGCAAAATTCATCGGCTTGACCGCCAAGGACGGGGTGATCATCGCCTGCGGGGAAGACGAGCGCCTGCGCAAGCTGACGGCCGCCTCCGGCGTGCGCACCGTGCTCTACGGGTTCCATCCCTCTTTCGATGTGCATGCGATCAACGTGGTCACCGGCGCCGCCGGTTCCACGTTCGAATGCCGCACATCCAAAGGCAAACTGGGTGCTTTTGAATTGAACGTTCCCGGACGCCACAATGTGCTCAATGCGCTGGCGTGCATCAGCCTGGGGTTGGAATTGGGCCTGCCGTATGAGGCCATGTTCAAGGCCCTCAAGGAGTTCACCGGCGTCAAGCGCCGGTTCCAGCTCAAGGGCCGGGTGGACGGGATCACGGTCATCGACGATTACGGCCACCACCCGACGGAGATCATTGCCACGCTCAATGCCGCGCGGCTGTCCAAGCCCAAGCGGCTGTTGACCGTGTTCCAGCCGCACCGGTATTCGCGCACCAAATTCCTGCTCAATGAATTCGCCCAAAGCCTGCGGCTGACCGACACGCTTATCCTCACCGACGTTTACCCGGCCGGGGAGAGACCCGGCGAAGGCGTGCCCACCAAAAACCTTTTTGATATTGTGCGCCGCAGCATGGGCAGCCGCGTGGTTTATTTGAAAAAGGAAGATATTTTGGAACATGTGCAGGCCCAGGCGCAGCCCGGGGACCTGGTGCTGTTTTTGGGCGCCGGCGATATTTACCATCTCGCGGAAGAACTGGTCAAAGCCCTGGAGAGCAAGAAGGTCGGTGTATGAGCAAGACGCGTTTTGGCCATATCGGGGTGTTGATGGGCGGCTATTCCTCGGAACGGGAGATCTCGCTCAAGTCCGGCCATGGCGTCGCGGCCGCCCTGACCGCGGCCGGCCATCATGTGACCGCCATCGACATCGTCGAACAGGACAAGGGCAAGATCATCCAGCAGGTCCGCGGCTCCGGAATTGAAGTGGCCTTCATCGCCCTGCACGGGCGCCTGGGGGAGGACGGCCTCATCCAGGCCATGCTCGAGGAAATGGACATTCCCTATACCGGCTCCGGCGTGCAGGCCAGCCAGAAAGCCTTCAACAAAGTCATTACCCAGCGCATTTTAAAGACCCACAACCTTCCGGTGGCGGACCACGTTTCCATCACCGACGGGAAAATGCTGGATTTCAAACAGGCCTTTGCCGTGCTCAAGAAACTTCCCTTTGTGGTCAAGGCCGCCTGCGAAGGTTCCAGCATCGGGGTTTATTTCGTGCGCCACCCGTCCCAATGGGAAGCGGCGCTCAAGGACGCGCTGTCCTTCGGGCCTTTTGTGCTGGTCGAGAAATTCATCAAGGGCCGGGAATTGACCGCCGGCATCCTGGAACGCGAAGCCCTGCCGCTGGTCGAGATCGTCCCCAAGTCCGGGGTGTTCGATTTTGCCTCCAAATACCAGAAAGGCCTGACGGAATATGTGGTGCCGGCGCAGCTGCCGGCCGGACTGTCGGAGAACATCCGGCGCATGTCCCTGGCCGCGCATGAAGCGCTCGGGTGCGAAGGGTTTTCCCGCGTCGACATCCGCCTCAATGAGGCGCAGGCGCCGTATATACTGGAAGTCAACACCATCCCGGGTTTCACCGAGACCAGCTTGTTCCCCAAGGCGGCCAAGGCGGCCGGGTACACCTTCCTCGACGTCTGTGAAAAACTTTTAGATCTGGCGTATGGCAAAAAAGTCCAACGTTAACATTCCCGCGATCCAGATCATCCGCCTCATCGTTTTTTTATTTTTAGGGCTCATCCTGTTCTCCATTTACAGCAAGACCAATGAATTTTTGACCTCTTCCGAACTGTTCCGGGTGCATGATGTGGTGATCGACCCGTCCATCCGGTTCATCGACGTGTCCGAACTGCGGCGGCTTAAAGGCCGCAATATTTTCAGCGTCGACATCACCAAATTGCAGGCCAGGATCAAAGCGCAGTATCCCCAGATCTCCGATCTGCAGGTGATGAGGGATTTGCCGGACCGCATCCGGGTGCTGGCCAAGAAACGCGACGCCCTGTTCCAGACGCCCGTGAAAGGGCGCGTGCTGCTGGTGGACGCCGACGGCGTGGCCATGTATTATGTGAATGAACCGGTGGATGTGCCCGTGGTGCGGGGGGCGCTGCCGGCCCCGGCGAAAGTCGTCCTGGGCGCGCCGCTGGCCGCGAAGCCGGTGGTCGTGGCAACGGGGATCATGCGCGGCTTCAGGTCCCATCCGCGCACCGCTTCCCTTAAAGTGGCGTCCGTGGATGTGGAAAATTTGTCCAAGATCACGGTCCTGCTGGCCTCCGGGATGAAGGTCATCCTCGACGGGGACAATTACACCCGGAAACTGGACGTGCTGGAGATGATGATGGCGCAGAAAAAGGTGGATTTCACGCAGGTCAAATATGTGGACCTGCGTTTTACGGAACCGGTGCTTGGGGAGAACAATGAAAACCCGGGTTAAATATTTTTGCGGGCTGGATCTGGGCGTTTTCGGCATCAAGGCCTGCCTGGTCAAGGCGCAGGATGAGCAGAACCTCGACCTGCTGGGCGTGCGCGAAGCGCGTTCGACCGGTTTTAAGGACGCTTCCGTCAGCGATCTGACCGAACTGGCCGAGAGCGTGGAGCGCCTGGTCAACGGCCTGTGCCGGAAATCCGGCGTCAAGGCGCCGGTGGTGCATTTGGGGATCAGCGGGGAATGCCTGCACGTGCGCCGCTCCTCGGCGGTGGTGCCGCTGGTCGATTCCGGCACCAAGGTCATCAGCCGCGCGGACGTCAGGAAAGTCGACCACCAGGCCAGGCTGCTGGGCACCGGCCTGGATGAGGAAGCCGTCCACTATTTCCCGCAATTTTATAAAGTCGACGACGCCAACATGGCGATCAATGCCGTCGGGCTTTACGGCCGCAAACTGGAATCCAATCTTTTGCTGGTGCTGGCCAACACCAACCGCCTGCGCAACATGATCAAGGCCGTGCACCAGGCGGGCTTTGAGGTGGGCAGGGTCTCTTCCAGCAGTTTCGCGGCCTCCGGGGTGGCGCTCACGCCCCAGTTAAAGAACCAGGGCTGCGTCCTGGTCGACATCGGCGCGAACATGACCAGCGTCCTGTTCTTCAAGAACGGGATCCTGGGCGATATCCAGTCCATCCCCTGGGGCGGGCATTATTTGACCCAGGGTTTGGCGGAACGTTTGAGCTTGTCCATGGACCTGGCCGAGGACATCAAGAAAACCCATGCCGTGGCTTCCGCCAACGCCGTACAGTCAGGGGAGATCCTGGTCAAGCGCGAGAAAGATTACCTGCCCATCCGCCGCGAGGCCGTGTGCGAAGCGGTCAACTGGGAGGTCGAGAATTTGCTGACCCATCTGGAAACGGTCATCAAGGGTTCACCGCTGTTCCATGAGATCAACAGCGGCATCGTCATGGTGGGCGGCGGTTCGCTGCTCTCCGGCCTCATGGAGCGCATTGAGGCACGGTTGTCCATGCCGGTGAGCATGGGCGCGACCAAGGGCCTCAACAATGCCGCATTGTTCGCCGGTTCCATCGGCCTGGCGCAGATGGCGTACGCGCAGAATTTGAAGGAGACCATCGACCTCAAGACGCCGGGGGACTGGAAGAACAAGATCTTCGAGCGTGTGCAGGAATTGTGCCAGGAATATTTCTAAGCGGGCTATTCGTCCTTGGCGCGCGGGGCGTTGTTGCGGCGGCTTAAATTGAAGTCCATGTTGCGCAGCAGGGAACGTATGCGCAGCAAACTGCTGAAGATATAGAGCATCCAGAAGGAATTGAACAGCAGCAGGATGACGATCAGCAGGGTGTTGACCGACTGGGTCATGAGCAGGCGCTCGATGACATTGTCCTTGTGCAGGTCCATGTTGATGTCGATGATCTTCAGGGTGTTGATGAACACGCCGACGAAGATCGCCACCAAAATGGCTTCGAAGAACAGGATGTAGAAGTGGCGGATGATCCACTGGGACGTGCGGTTGTCCCAGTGGCGGACCTTGTTCATGAGGTCATTGAAAGCCATGTTGTTATTGTAACTATCCCGGGGTTTTGCGCAAAGGGTTTTTTGGCGATTCAACGCGCCTGGAGGGACTCGAACCCCCAACACCTAGTTCCGAAGACTAGTGCTCTATCCAGTTGAGCTACAGGCGCAGTAAAAGCACCAGCAATTTATCACGTTTCCCCCGATAAATAAACCTTGATTTCAAAACCCGCTTCTTATACCATCAATCACATGTCCACGGAAATGCTCGTCCACAACACTCCCCTGGCCAAAGAACACGAGGCCCTGGGCGCCAAAATGGTGCCTTTCGGCGGATGGAACATGCCCCTGCAATACGAGGGCATCATCGCCGAGTGGGACCATAACCGCAAGACCTGCTCGATCTTCGATTGCTCCCATATGGGGGAATTTTCCATCAAAGGTGACGCCAAAGCCTGCGGCCTGGACCGCATCGTCACCCAGGCCGTCGCCGACATGCCGGCCAGGACCTGCCGTTACGGGCTCATGCTCAACGCCTCGGGCGGGGTCATCGATGACCTCATTGTCTACCGCAAAGGGCCGGATGAATGGATGATCGTGGTCAATGCCGCCAATATAGAGAAGAACGCCCGCCATTTCCGGGAAAACTTAAGCAAGCCCGCGCAATTTACCGACATGTCATTCCAAACCGCCAAGCTGGATTTGCAGGGGCCTTTGTCGCGCGAGATATTGGCGGCCTTGGTCCCTGACATCAAGAAACTGGAGTATTACACATTCGATCAATTCAAATGCGCGGGAGTAGATTGCCTGATCAGCCGCACCGGCTATACCGGCGAATTGGGTTATGAAATTTACTGTCCTTGGGAGCGGGCCATTGATATCTGGAAGGCGCTTTTGAAAGACAAACGGGTGCGCCCGACGGGCCTGGGCGTGCGCGATGTGTTGCGCATCGAGATGGGTTATCCCCTCTACGGCCATGAGCTGGGGGAGGACATACCGGCGCTGGAGACCGGTTCGGACAAATTCATGGATTGGAGCAAGGATTTCATAGGCAAAGACGCCTGCGCCGCGCAAAAAGCGCAAGGGGTCAAACGCGCGACCGGCTATATCGTCAGCGCCTCCCGGCGTTCGCCGCGGGCCGGCCACAAAATTTTCAACGCCTCGGGCAGGGCCATCGGTGAAGTGACCAGCGGCACCTTTGCGGTGGGCCTGCAGGCCGGCATCGGCATCGCTTTCATCGAAAAAGATGAGAATGTCCTTGAAAAGAAAATTGTTTTTGGCGATGATAAAACGAAATGTGAAGGGACCATCGTCAAAAGGCCTTTCTACAAGAACGGTTCCCTTAGAGCATAGGAGTTTCGCAATGGCCGCACCGGAGATCGTAGACCATTTTTGGTACACCAAAGAGCATGAGTGGCTGAGCATCGAGGACAATGTCGGCACCATGGGCATCACCGATTACGCCCAGAACGCCCTGGGCGATGTGACCTACGTCGAACTTCCCGTCGAAGGCGCTGAAGTCGAGCAGTTCGAGCAGTTCGTGTCGGTCGAATCGGTCAAGGCCGCCAGCGACATTTTCTCCCCCATTGCCGGCCGTGTGGTGGACATCAACCGCGACCTCGAGGACAATCCCGCCCTGGTCAACAAGGACTGTTACGGCAAGGGGTGGATCGCCAAGATCGAGGTCCGCGACACGGACGAGACCTCCAACCTGATGAGCGCCGACGAGTACCGCAATTACCTGGAATCGCTCGAACACTGACCCATGAACCCCTACATCATCAATACGCCTGACGAAGCCGGTCAGATGCTCAAAGCCATCGGCGTCAAGACCGTCGAGGACCTCTTCGCCGACATCAAGCCCAAACACCGGCCCAAGTCCTTTGACCTGCCCCCGGGTCTGTCCGAGTACGAGGTCATGCGCCATGTCACGGGACTGTCGCTCAAGAACAATGTGGCCCTGGTGCCGTTTATCGGCGGGGGGTATTACGACCATTACATCCCGACCGCGGTTGCTGCCCTGACCTCCCGCGGCGAATTTTATACCGCCTACACCCCGTACCAGCCCGAATGCGCCCAGGGGACTTTGCAGGCCCTGTTCGAATACCAGAGCTCCATGTGCGCCCTGACCGGCATGGAAGTTTCCAATGCCTCGCTCTACGACGGGGGGACCGCGCTCTATGAAGCCATGATGATGGCCATCCGCATCACCGGCCGCGACAAGGTCATCATGGACGGCGGGGTCAGCCCCATTTACCGCAAAATTTTAAAGACCTACACGCACCACCTGCATTACCAGTTCGAAGAAACGCCGGTGGTGCATGGCCAGGGCAGCCGCGAGGAAATTCTTAAACGGCTGGATAAAGGCACGGCCGCGGTCATCCTGCAGACCCCCAATTTTTTCGGGGCCATCGATGATTTTACCGACATCATCGAAAAAGCCCATGCCGCGGGGGCATTGGCCATTGTCAGCGTGTACCCGGTTTCCCTGGGGCTTTTGAAAACGCCGGGTGAGATGGGCGCGGACATTGTCACCGGTGAAGGGCAATCTTTGGGATTGCCGCTGAATTTCGGCGGGCCGTATTTGGGCTTCATGACCGCGCGCAAACAATATATCCGCAAAATGCCCGGCCGCATCGTCGGGGAAACCGTGGACGCCCAGGGCCGCCGCTGTTTCGTCAACACCCTGCAGGCGCGCGAACAGCATATCCGCCGGGAAAAAGCCACGTCCAATATTTGCACCAATGTGTCTTTGTGCGCTTTGCAGGCCGCCATCTTTATGTCCATCGTGGGCAAGGGCGGTTTGAAAGAAATGGCGCAGTTGAATCTGGACAAGGCCGAGTATACCAAGGATGTCCTGGCCAAGATCAAAGGCGTCCAGGTCAAGCGTTCCTCGCCAACATTCAATGAATTCACCGTGGTCCTGCCTAAGGACGCGTCGCAGGTGGTGGGGGCCATGATCAAAAAAGGTTTTGCCGCGGGCTTCCCGCTGGGAAGGTATTATCCGGGTATGGAAAAGTATTTGCTGGTGGCCGTGACCGAGAAGCGCACGAAGCAGGAGATCGACGCCTACGCCCAGGCGCTCAGGGAAGCGTTAACGTAAGGTGCCAGCTACCTTCTTGCCAGAAGGTAGCTGGTACCTTTTAACAAGAAGGTAGCTGGTACCTTTATGGAATTAATTTTTGAAAAAAGCGTGAAGGGCAGGAGGGGGTTCCGGTTCCCTAACTCCGACGTGCCGGCCAAGGCGCAAATTCCCGCAAAGTATGCGCGCAAGGAAGAGGCCCGCCTGCCGGAGGTTTCCGAGCTGGATGCGACCCGTCATTACACGCATTTGTCCCAGAAGAATTTTTCCATCGACACCCATTTCTATCCGTTGGGCTCCTGCACCATGAAATATAACCCGAAATTCACCGAGGCTCTGGCCCGGCTGGCCGGTTTCACCGACCTGCATCCGCTGCTTCCCCAATTGGCCGGCGGGGAACAGTTGACACAGGGAGCATTGCAAATTTTATATGAGCTCGAACAATTGATGGGCGCCATGACCGGGTTCCCGCATTTTACGCTGCAGCCCTTAGCCGGCGCGCACGGCGAGCTGACCGGCATCATGCTCATGGCCGCGTATCACAAGGCCAAAGGCAACACGAATAAAAAATACGTCATCATCCCGGATTCCGCCCACGGCACCAACCCGGCCAGCGCCGCGGTGGCCGGTTATGAGACCATTTCCATCCCCTCCAATAAAGACGGCGGCATGGACCTGGAAGCGCTCAAAAAAGCCATCACGCCGGAAGTGGCGGGGCTCATGATGACCGTGCCCAGCACCTACGGTGTTTTCGAACCCAATATTTCCGAGATCGCGCATTTGGTCCATTCCGTCGACGGCATCATGTATTATGACGGCGCCAACCTCAACGCGGTGCTGGGCAAATGCCGACCCGGCGACGTGGGCTTTGACGTGATGCACATCAACACGCACAAGACTTTCACCACACCGCATGGCGGCGGCGGCCCGGGCGCGGGGCCGGTGGGGGTCAACGATAAACTCGCGAAATTCCTGCCCATTTCGCGCGTGGTCAAAAAAGGGGACACCTACGCGCTCGATTACGATCATCCCGATTCCATCGGCTATATCGCGTCTTTCTACGGCAATTTCGGCCTGCTGGTGCGCGCCTATGCCTATATCCTCATGCTCGGTAAAGAGGGGCTCATCGCCACCACCGAACACGCGGTGCTCAATGCCAATTACATCATGGCCCGCTTAAAGCCGTATTACAAATTGTGCTTCGACCGGCTGTGCATGCACGAAAGTGTTTTTTCCGCCGTCAACCAGGCCTCCCGCGGGGTCCATGCCATCGACATCGCCAAATTCCTCATCGACCAACAGATCCACCCGCCGACGGTGTATTTCCCCATCAGCGTGCCCGAGGCCATCATGATCGAGCCCACGGAAACCGAATCCAAGCAGACCATGGATGATTTTGTGGACAAGATGATCGCGGCCGACGCGCTTTCCAAGACCAACCCCGCGGCCTTCAAGGAATTCCCCAAAACCATGCCCATTTCCCGCCCGGACGAGACCAAGGCCGCGCGGGACGTGAAGACGTGCTTTTAAAGGACATTTCCCTCCCAACCCCGCAGGAAAATCTCGCCCTTGATGAAGACCTGTTCCGCTCGGCCGACAAGCATGGAGACGTGGAGTATTTACGTTTCTGGGAATCGCCGGTGTATTTTATCGTGCTGGGGCGCATTGGAAAAGAAGAGGAGGACGTGGACCTGGCGGCCGCAAATTCCGACGGCATTCCCGTCCTTCGCCGCTCCTCCGGCGGGGGAACGGTGGTGCAGGGGCCGGGATGCCTCAATTACACACTGGTCCTTTCCAAGCACAAATACCCAGCCCTCAATGACCTGCGGCGCTCCTATGCCTGGATCAGCGCGAAAGTCATCGAAGCCCTCAAGCCCCTGGGGGTGGAGGCGATATTCCGTCCCACCTCCGACATTGCCCTGGCAGACAGCGAGAAGAAATTCTCCGGCAATGCCCAGCACCGCGGCAAGACCCATATCTTTCACCACGGCACCATCCTTTATAATTTCGAGCTTGAGCGCATTGCGCGCTATTTGCGCATGCCCAAAGATGTTCCCGCCTACCGCAAAGGGCGCAGCCACAAGGATTTCATTACCAATATTCCCATTGAGGCCGCCCGTTTCAAAACCTCCCTGGCCAAAGTTTTTGGCATATAAAACAGTTCTAATATTAAAGACATTTTGATATTATAAGCAATTATGGGTTGGAACTCCGTTATTCAATCGCTGGTGCTGATAGGGGTGATCGCGGGAGCGGTCATTTTTGCCCTTTACATGATCCTCGTGCGCACCGTGGAAGGGGCCAGGCACCGCCATGACCGGGGCGCCGAATCCGCCCGCCGCAAAGAGTCAGAGCTCAATTTGAAGATCAAAGAGGCCGATGCCGCCCTGGCCCGCGTCCTGGACCAAGCCTTGGACACCGCCGCCAAAGAGTCGATGAAGGGCCCCTTGTCCGCCGAATTCCTGGAAAAGCTCAAAGCCGAAGCGGCCGCCGCGCTCAAACAGAAGATAGGGAGCAGGGATGCCTGACGCCGTGATCCGCGCCTTCGCGCCGTCCGACCGCCAGGCGGTGCGCGATATCTGCTGCGATACAGCGGACATGGGCCAGCCCGTCGAGCGCATCTTTCCCGACCGCGCGTGGGCCGCGGACCTTTTGACCTCTTATTACACCGACTATGAGCCTTCATCCATTTTTGTAGCGGACTTAGACGGGGTGGTTGCCGGCTATATCCTGGGCTGTTTGGATAACCGGTGCTACGGCCTGGTCATGTTCTGGATCCTGGGTCCTCAATTTGTGTTCAAGGGCCTGGCGCGCGGCGTGTTTTTCCGCCGGCAGATCTGGCGCCTGCTGGGCGGCGCGGCGCGCAACTGGCGGCGCGCATTCGTCTGGCGCAAACAATCGTTCCACAGCCACCAGGGCCATTTGCATATCGGCATCGCCCAGGGTTTCCGCAGCCGGCGCCTGGGCCAAAGACTGGTCGAGGCCCTCATGCTCCACGCCAGGGGCCGGCACATCGAGGAATTGACGGCTTCCGTCCACGATGGTAATGTCGGGGCCTGCCGGTTTTTCGACCGGATCGGTTTCCAGGTGCGGGAACGTTATCCCATGATCGGCCCGGCGGGCCCGTATCACTCATTGCTCTATGTTAAAAAGACCTCTTAAGATATTTTTAGGGCTCCTGCTGCTGGCGGCCTGCGCGCGCGCCGATGACCAGGCGGTCATGGACATCTCCATCTTGCCGGATGACCGCGTCCTGGTCATGGCCCCGCATCCCGACGATGAGGTCTTGGGGACCGGGGGAGTGCTGCAGCGGGCTGTGGCCATGAAGGTGCCCATCAAGGTGGTCTTTTTCACCTACGGCGACAGTAACCAGTGGTCGTTCCTTCTCTACCGCCGGCATCCGGTCATCATGCCCGGGGCGGTGGAGAAAATGGGCCTGGTCCGCAGGGATGAAGCCATGGCCGCGTCCAGCATCCTGGGGGTCACGCCGGAAAACCTGGTTTTCCTGGGTTACCCGGATTTCGGCACCATGAACATCTGGTATGCCCACTGGAATGACCGCCCGCCGCTGCGCGGCATGATGACCCGCGCCGCCAAGGTGCCGTATGAGGGGGCCTTCCGTCCCGGCGCTTTATACAAGGGCGAAGAGATCGTCAATGACCTGCGGGCCATCCTCAAGGAGTTTAAACCCACCAAGATCTTTATTTCCCACCCTTCCGACCATAACGGCGACCATTTGTCCCTGTACCTGTTTACCCGCGTGGCCTTGTGGGACGAGGACATGGAAGACAAGGTGCAGGTCTATCCGTACCTGGTCCACTACCTGGGCTGGCCCAAGCCTTTTGGCTTCCATCCGGATAAAATGATCACGCCCCCGGAGTCTCTCAAGAACATCGTCCACTGGGAACAGTATGTATTGACCCCGCAAGAGGTGGAGGTCAAGAAAAAAGCCCTGCAGGCCCACAGGTCGCAGTATGACTCGACCCCGAAATACCTGCTCTCCTTTGTCAGGGGCAATGAGCTCTTCGGCAGTTCCTCGACCATCCACCTGCATCCCAATGAGAATTCCCCGGTATTCGTGGGCAAGCGCAAGTTCGTTCCCAGCGCGGAACTGCCTGAAGAGCTCAACACCCAGGAAAAGACCGCTTTTATCGGGGTCAAATGGAAATTCCTGCGCTGGGAAGGGCAGGACCTGGTCATTTCCATCGAACTGTCCCGGCCCCTGGCGCAGAACGTGGAGGCCTTCATTTATATTTTCGGCTACAATAAGACCACGCCTTTTAAGGCCATGCCCAAGATCAGCGTCCGCCTGGGCTTTTTAAGTTATAACGTCTATGACCAGGCCCGGCGTATCGACCAAAGTTCCGTCAAGGTCAAGCGCACTTCCAATGAGGTGACCATCAACGTGCCGCTCAAATTGCTGGGCCACCCGGACCGGGTCCTGACCAGCGCGCACACGTACCTGGGCAATGTGCCTTTGGACAGCTCCTCTTGGGTGGCGGTGGAGCTGTATTGATGAATATCATTGACGCGGTCGTCCTTGCCATCGTTGAAGGCCTTACCGAATTCCTGCCGGTCTCATCGACGGGGCACATGATCATCGCCTCGCACCTGATGCACGTGCCGCAGACCGAATTCCTCAAAACCTTTGAGATCGCCATACAGCTGGGGGCCATCGGCGCGGTGTTTTCCCTGTACTGGCGCACCTTCCTCCTGGACTGGGAGGTGGGCCTGCGGGTGCTGGCCGCGTTCGTCCCCACCGCGGTCATCGGGTTTATTTTGTACAAGGCCGTCAAGGAATTCCTGCTGGGCAATATCGTGGTGGTGGGCGGGGCGCTTTTGGCCGGGGGCGTCTTTCTGGTCGTCTTTGAGCTGTTATATAAGAGAAAAGGGCGCCAGGCGCAGGAGGCCGGCCCCGGGGGCATGGAACGCATCACCTATGGGCAGGCGGTCCTGATCGGTTTATGCCAGGCCCTGGCCGTGGTCCCGGGGGTGTCGCGTGCGGCGGCCACCATTGTGGGCGGCCTGATGCTGGGCATTTCCCGCACCACCATCGTGGAGTTCTCGTTCCTTTTGGCCGTGCCGACCATGCTGGCCGCGACCGTTTTGGACTTGCTAAAAAGCGGCCATGATATACACTTATCTGATGCTGGCGTTCTGGCGGCCGGCTTCGTCACGGCTCTGGTCGTGGCGGGGGCGACGGTCAAATTCCTGTTGCATTACGTCCAGCGTAATGATTTCATCGCCTTCGGCGTTTACCGCATCATCGCCGGGCTGATCGTGCTATTGGTGTTCGCCCATGTTTAAGAAGATCAAAGACGCCATCATCGGCAAGGCCATCGACCCCAGCCAGAAGGGCATATTCCATAATATGTCCCTGATCGCCTTTTTCGCCTGGGTGGGCCTGGGCGCCGACGGGCTCTCGTCCTCCTGTTACGGCCCGGAAGAGGCGTTCCTGGCGTTAGGTTCCCACCATCACCTGGCCGTGTTCGTGGCCCTGGCCACCGCTTTGACTGTCTTTATCATCAGCGCCAGTTATTCCCTGATCATCGAGGTGTTCCCTTCCGGCGGCGGGGGATATGTGGTGGCCAGCAAACTGCTTTCCCCCAATGTGGGCATGGTTTGCGGCTGCGCTTTGCTCATCGACTACCTGTTGACCATCACCATATCGATCGCCAGCGGCACGGACGCGTTGTTCAGTTTCCTGCCTTTGGCCTGGCTGCCGTGGAAGGTGCATTTTGCCGTTGCCGGCGTCGTTGCCCTGACCATCCTGAATTTGCGCGGGGCCAAGGAATCCATCCTCCCGCTGGTGCCCATTTTCCTGACCTTTATTTTCACCCATTTCTTCATTATCGTTTACGCGGCCCTGACCCATTTGCTGGATTTCCCGCAGATGGTCACCTACATCCACGACGATGTGCATTCCTCTTTTTCCGAGATCGGTTTCTGGGGGCTGGTATTTTTGATGCTGCGCGCCTACAGCCTGGGCGCGGGTACGTATACCGGTATCGAGGCGGTCAGCAACGGCATGTACATTTTGCGCGATCCCAAGGTCAAGACCGGCAAGCGCACCATGCTGTACATGTCCCTGTCCCTGGCTTTCACCGTCATGGGGCTGATGGTCGCGTATTTGATCTACCATGTCGGCCCGCAAACCGGCAAGACCCTCAACGCCGTGCTGTTCGGCAGCATTTCCCAGCAGTGGGGGGTCCCGGGCTATGTGTTCGTTTTGGTCAGCCTCATCGCCGAGGGCCTGCTTTTGTTCGTCGCGGCGCAGACCGGCTTCCTCGGGGGCCCGCGCGTCCTGGCCAGCATGGCCGTGGACCGCTGGTTCCCCACCAAATTCGCGGCCTTGAGCGACCGCCTGGTCAACCAGAAGGGGATTTTGCTCATGGGCCTCGCCGCCATGGTCACCATGATCGCCACCTCCGGCTCGGTCAAGTACCTGGTGGTCCTGTACAGCATCAACGTATTCATCACCTTCTGTTTGTCGCAGCTGGGCATGGTGCGCCACTGGTGGCAGGAGCGTTCCCAGAACCCGAAATGGGCCAGGAAGATCCTCGTCAATGGCACAGGGCTGGTCGCCACCACGTTCATCCTGATCTCCATGACCATCCTCAAATTCAACGAAGGCGGGTGGATCACGCTGCTGATGACCGGGTCGCTGATCGCCTTTGCCGTGGCCATCAAGCGCCATTACCAGGGCACGATCCGCCAGCTCCAGCGCCTCAACCCGCTGGTCGAAGGCATCCTGTCCAGCCCGCCGCTGCCCCAGGTCACGGTGCCCGTCGAGCCGGACCCCAATGCCAAGACCGCGGTGCTGGTGGTCAACGGGTTCAACGGCCTTGGGCTGCACACCCTGCTCAACGTGGTGCGCCTGTTCGGCACGCAGTTCCGCAACTATGTGTTCGTGCAGGTGGGGGTCATCGATGCCGGCAATTTCAAGGGGCAGGAACAGGTGGAGGCCCTTAAGAAAAAGATCGATGAGGACAACCAGCTCTATGTGGATTACATGCGCGGCCAGGGGTTTTACGCCGAAAGCGTCACCTCCATCGGCATCGAGGTCATCAGCGAGGTGGAGGAGATGGGCCTGGGGATCATGAAGCGGTTCCCCGGGGTGGTGTTCTTCGGCGGGCAGGTGGTGTTCGAGAACGAGACCTTCTTTACCAAATGGCTGCACAACTACACGGTCTTCGCCCTGCAGCGTCGGCTCTACAACCACGGCATCCCGTTCGTGGTCATGCCCATCCGGGTCTAATGGCAAAACTCAAGCTGGACCTCCACGATATTTTCAACCACGGCAATGCCATCGAGGCGGAACTTAACCGCGTCATCGAAGAGGCGGTGGCCAAGCGCATACCGCTCGTCGAGATCATCCCGGGCAAAGGCAGCGGCCAGCTCAAAAAACGCGTCCTGCGCTTCCTGGAACAGAAACACATCAAGGCGCTCTACCGACGGGTGGAGAAAGACGACAAGAATTTCGGCAGGGTGTTCGTGCACTTCTGACCTATGATCGAAAAAATAAAAAGCCTTTTCGCCGACCTGTATACGCAATTGGTCAAGATGAACGACTCGCCCCAGCGCATCGCCCTGGGCTTCGGGGTGGGCGTTTTCCTGGGGATCCTGCCCGGCACCGGGCCCATCGCGGCCCTGGCCATGGCTTTTATTTTCCGGCTCAATAAAGCGGCCGCGCTGCTGGGCGGCGTTTTGACCAACACCTGGTTGAGCCTGGCGACCTTTGTGATGGCCATCAAGATCGGCTCCGGGATCCTGGGGTTGTCCTGGGTGGCGGTGCATGTGCAGGCCCGGGGACTGGTGGAACATTTTTCCTGGAAGGCCTTATTCGACGCGTCGGGCGAGATCCTCAAGCCTTTATTGATCGGCTACGCGGTGATAGGGCTCGCCTGCGGCCTTTTGGCCTATTTGATCGCCCTATTTATACTAAAAAGAAGTAAATAGGCTTGGCCCTATTTTTGCTTGTCTTTTCTATCCCATGGAGATATACTGATTTTTATGCTGGAAAACCGGCGTCATACGCGCGTGCGTGAAGACACCGACATCCGTTGGACGGTCGAAGGGCAGGAGGCCCGGGGCAGCGGCAAAGTCCTAAACTCAAGCGTCTCCGGCCTTTTGGTGCGTACTGACGGGAATTTCGATCCGCGCAACCGCCTGCTTTTTATCGATGCTGCCGGCGAAAAACCTTTGGATTCCGGCGCGAAAAAAGCGAAAGTCGTATGGACGCGCCGCCTGGCCGATGACGGCCAGGGATTCGAGTGCGGCGTCGAGTTTGTGCAGGGCCCCTTCGATAAACTCTTTCAGAGGAGGAAGCACGTGCCAGAAACAGTTCTCAACCAGCAGGAACATTCCCCCGCGGCAGCGGCGGCCGGCTCCAAAGAGGGCCAGAACGCGCGCCTGAAGAAGGTCATCGGCCTCATCCTGTGCGCCGTGATGCTGGGCCTGACCATCTACGTGCTCAGCGTCCAAAAACAGAATTACAACCTCCTTTCCCAGACCAATGAGATTTCCTCCGCCGCTTTATCGGACCAGGCGGCCAATTACCGTTCCTACGTCCAGCAGTACAAGGACACCAGGTCGCAGTTGGAAGAGACCACCCGCAAGCTGCAAGCCGTGCGCCAGCAGCTCGACGTGGTCAGCGCCGAACTGGCCAACACCAGGGTCATGCTCTCCGATACCCAGGCCATGCTGTCCCAGGCCCAGGTGGAAAATACCCAGCTTAAAGATGACATCCAGGAACTGGATGCCCTGCGCACCAACGAGAACGTCAGGAACATTCCGGAATTGCAGGCCAAGATCAACTCCTTGAAGGAACAGAACAGCGAGGTCAGCACACAGCTGGCCGGCCTCAAGAACGAATTGCGCTCCTTCCAGGGGGAATTCGCCAACGTCAAGGAAGGCCGGTCGCTGATCGCCATGTTCCAGAAAAAGATCAAATTGGTCAAGACCCGCATGCGCTACCTGCAGCAGGAGGCCTATTTTGCCAAGGTAGCCGCGCAGAAGGAAAAGGACCGCATCCAGGCGCTCAACGGCAACAGCGGGTACCTGGTCAAGGACGGCCAGAGCAAAAGGCCCGCCAAGAGTTTTGCGATCGACGTCAAGATGGTCCAGTAAGGGACCGGTGAAGGACTTCCAAGGGCGTGTGAGCGACTTCATGCGCCCTTTTTATATGGCACCCAAGACACGGAGGTTTGCATGAGCCTGCAAGAGAAAATAGACCAGGATTACATCCAGGCAATGAAGGCCAGGGACACGGCCCGCTCGTCCAACTTGAGTTTCCTGCGCGCCCAGATCAAGAATGTCGGCATCGACAAGCGCGTGGAAAAGGTCAGCGATGAGGACGTGATCTCGGTCATCAAGAAACAGGTCAAGCAGCGCCAGGAATCCATCACCCAGTTCACCGCCGGAGGGCGCGCGGAACTGGCGGCCAAGGAGCAGGCGGAGATGGACCTTTTAAAGGCCTACCTTCCGGCGGAGATGTCTGCCGATGCGCTCGCGGCCGTGGTCGACGAGGTGATCAAGGCCACCGGCGCGGCCTCCATCAAGGACATGGGCAAGGTGATGAAAGAAGTGCTGGCCAGGACCGCGGGCAAGGCCGACAACCAGGCCGTGGGCGCTTTGGTCAAACAGCGTTTGTCGGGGGCGTAAGGGTTTATGCGCGCAGTCAGGAAATTTTTATTCGGTTTGGCGGTGGCGGTAGGGATCGCGGCCATTGGTTTTACGTTCTGGCTGCGCGACCGTTATGTCGTGCCCATTTTGACCTACCACCACGTGACCGACGCCAAAGTCCCCTCCAACCTTAACAATGTAAGCCCTAAGTCCTTTGCCTGGCAGATGGAGTTCCTCAAAAGGCACAATTACAATGTCATCAGCTTCGATGATTATGTCCAGGGCTTTAAAAAAGGCCATGCTTTTGCCCGCAATACGGTGGTCATCCAGTTCGACGACGGGTATGAGGACAATTACACCAACGCCTTCCCGGTCCTGGAGCAGTGCAAGTTCCCGGCCATGGTGTTTTTGGTCTCCGGCCAGGTCGGGCACAAGGGTTTCCTGACCTGGGACCAGGTCAGGGAAATGGAAGCCCATGATTTCAAGGCCGGTGCGCACACCCGCAACCATGTGTATTTGCCCGAGGCATCTTTGGAGGCGGCCCGCGAGGAGATCGCCGGCAGCAAGAAGGACATCGAGTGGAATTTAGGGCATTCCGTGGATTATTTCGTCTATCCTTCGGGCGGTTTTACCGACGATGTTAAAGGCATGGTGCAGGAGGCCGGTTACAAAGCCGCGGCCACCACCAACCGCGGCCGCGACCGGTTCAACCGCGACCTTTTTGAATTAAAGCGCATCCGGGTCAAGGACAGCGAGACGGCAATGAGCTTTTGGGCCAAGCTGTCCGGTTATTATAATTTATTCCGCGAAACAAAATGCGGAGGGCGAGAGGAAGTGTATGCCGCGGGGACTTAACGGCGACGGGTCTTTTATTATCGAGGATTACCAGCAGGCCAAGCCTTTTTCGAACTTTTTCCCCGGCGTCGCCGGCATGCGCGGCATCCCGATGTGGGCTTTTTACGTCAACCGGGGCCAGGCCATCGCCTCCTTCGGCATCGAGTCCAAGGACAGGGCCATCCTGGAATTCCAGCCGGCCAACAAAGCTTATCGCTTAACTTCCACTCACGGCTTTCGCACCTTCCTGAAAATATCCGGCGGCAAGTTCTATGAACCATTTGCCAGCACCGCGGACTCGCTGGGAAAGACCCGCCGGCGCATGGTCATCACCAGCCATGACCTGACTATTGAAGAGGTCAATGCCGCGCTGGGGCTCAAGGTCACGGTCAATTATTTCACTTTGCCCGAAGAGCCGTATGCCGGCCTGGTGCGCCGCGTGCGCATCGAGAATGTCTCCCGCAAAACTTTGTCCATTGATTGCATCGACGGCCTGCCGGCCATCAATCCGTACGGCCTCAAAGACTGGCTGTCCAAGAACCTTTCCCGCACCGTCGAGGCCTGGGTGGCGGTGCGTAACATTTCCAAAAAAGCGCCCTTTTACCAGCTTAAAGTCGAGGTGGCGGACACCCCGCAGGTCAAGCACATCGATGAGGGCAATTTCTATTTTGCCTTCGATGCCTCCGGCAAACTGCTCGACCCCGTTGCCCAAGCCCAATGCGTGTTCGGCGCCTCCACTGATTTCCTGGTGCCGGAAGTTTTTTTAAAGGCAAAGAATTTCACCGTGCCGGCGCAACAGCAAACCTCCAACCGCACGCCTTCGGCCATGGCGCACACCAAATTTGTTTTGAAAGCGGGGGAAGGCAGGACCTTCACGGCCATCACCGGCTTTGCCCATGACCTGGCCGAGCTCAACGCGCTCGTGCGCAAGACCACCAGGCGCGGGTTCATCGAAGCCAAGGCCGAGCGCAACCGCGCCATCATCGAAGAGATCAAGGAATATTGCTTCACCCGCAGCGGCTCGCCGGAGTTCGACCAATATTGCGGCCAGACCTTCCTGGACAATGTGCTGCGCGGCGGGCTTCCGGTTTCCGTGGCCGGTAAAGGGGTCCTGAACCTCTACAGCCGCAAGCACGGCGATCTGGAGCGCGATTACAATTTCTTTGTCCTGTCCCCGACCTTTTTCTCGCAGGGCAACGGCAATTACCGCGACGTCAACCAGAACCGCCGCAATGACGCCTGGTTCAACCGCGACGTGGGGGATACCGCCATCATCAAATTCCTCAACCTGGTCCAGGCCGACGGGTACAACCCGCTCATTATCAAGGGCCGGGACGAGGCGGAGTTCGGCGAAGGGTACTGGAGCGACCACTGGACCTATAACCTGGACCTGGTCGAAAGCTATCTTGGCCTTTACCCGGAAAATTTACGCCCGCTGCTGCTTGAAAAAAAGGCTTTTTATTTTTATTTCAGCGATGCCTATGTCCTGCCGCGGGACAAACGTTATGTCCTGACCGGCGCCGGGGTGCGGCAGTACCATTCTTTGGCCGAAGGCGACAAGGACGTAAAGGCCAAAGACAAAGGGTACAGGCTGCGCGTCAAGGGCGGCAGCGGGGATGTTTACCAGACCACGCTCATAACGAAATTATTATGTCTTTTGGCCAATAAAGCTGCCACCCTTGATCCCAGCGGCATCGGCGTCGAGATGGAAGCCAATAAACCCAATTGGTACGATGCCCTCAACGGCCTGCCCGGCCTTTTGGGTTCTTCCATCAATGAAACTTTCGAGGTCAAACGCTTCGCGCTGTTCGTCAAAGGGGCGCTGGAGCGGTTGAACATGGATGACCATGCCGGCGTCGAGGTATTTGCCGAGCTGGCGGACTTCATCCAGGGCCTGGGCCATGTCCTGTCGACGGAACACCATCCCCTGGAGTACTGGAAAAAAGCCAATGACCTCAAGGAACATTACCGCCAGACCGTCCGCCTGGGGATCGACGGCGCACAACGCAAATTGACCGTCGGCGAACTCAAGAAATTCCTGGAAGGCATCATCCGCATCACCGATAACGGCATCGAGCGCGCCCGCAACGCCCAGGGGCTGTTCGCCTCGTATTTTTACCATGAAGTGGTCAAGCACGAGGTCCTGGATAAAAGCCATCACGGGGAACATGTCCGTCCGCTGGAATTCAAGCGGCACCAGTTGCCGTACTTCCTCGAAGGGTTCGTGCATGCTTTGCGCCTGGAAGAAAGGAAAGGCGCCGCCCAATTGCATCAGGCCGTTAAAAAAAGTATCCTGTATGACCGTTCCTTAAAGATGTACCGCATCAATGCCGACCTGTCCAAAGAGACCGAGGAGATCGGCCGCACCAGCATTTTCCCGCCGGGATGGCTGGAGAACGGGTCGGTCTGGCTGCACATGGAGTACAAATACCTTTTGGAACTGTTGCGCCGCGGCCTGCACGCGGAATTCTTTCAGGAGGCCCGCGGCTGTTTCGTGCCGTTCATGGACCCGGCCCGGTACGGGCGCAGCATCCTGGAAAATTCCTCCTTCATCGTCTCCAGCGCCCATGAGGACAAGGACCTGCACGGCCAGGGGTTCGTGGCGAGGCTCTCCGGCTCCACCGCGGAATTCGTGCACATGTGGCTGTTGATGAGCGCCGGTTTAAAACCCTTCGGCCTGGATGCCAAGGGCCGGTTGACCCTGGCGCTCAAGCCCATTTTGCCGTCGTGGCTGTTCACCAAAAAAGCCGACGGCCTTTTTCCGGCGGGGACCTACGCGTTCAATTTCCTCAATGCCGCTTTGGTCGTGTACCATAATCCCAAACGCCGCGACACCTTTGGCCCCAACGGGGTTTCGCCGGCCAAGATCACCCTCACCTATGCCGGGCGCAAGAACCCGGTCACGGTGGATGGCGGGACATTGACCGGTGCCGCCGCCCTGGATGTGCGCAACGGCAAAGTGGAACGCATCGATGTTTTTTTGGGATAAATATTGAGTTTTACGAGGGGGGTTGTTAGTATAATTAAGTTGGAATGGGGTGATCACTTATGGGAAAACCGCTCGTCGGCATCATCATGGGAAGCAAGTCGGACCTGAACATCATGGGCGCTGCCGCCGATGTTCTGGAAGAATTCGGCATTGCCTATGAGATCAATGTCCTTTCCGCCCATCGTACGCCTGAATTGACCGTGGATTACGCGAAAAATGCCCAACACAATGGCCTGAAGGTCATTATAGCGGCGGCCGGTGGCGCGGCCCATTTGGGCGGGGTGGTCGCGGCCCTGACGACATTGCCGGTCATCGGCGTCCCGATCCGTTCAAGCAATTCCATGGATGGCCTGGACTCGCTTTTGTCCATGGTGCAGATGCCGGACGGGGTACCCGTGGCGACCGTGGCGGTCAACGGGGCCAGGAATGCCGGTATTTTGGCGGCGCAGATCATAGGCCTTTCGGACCCGGCGGTAAGCGCGAAGCTCAAGGATTTCAAGTTGTCCCTTAAGAAGAAGGTCGAAGACGTCCGTCAAGAAATTACCCAAAAGGGTTTTCGCGCCGTACGCGAATCAGGCAAATAAAGTCCTTCCATGTTCGTCGACCCCCAGGGAATTTCCTCCCAATCGCACATACGCCAGGACATCCGTTTTCTGATGGACATGCTCGCCCAGGTCATCCGCGAGCAGGAGGGCGAAGAACTTGTCCTTAAGATCGAGCAGGTCCGCGCCCTGGCCAGGGAGATCCGCCTCAACCACAACCCGCTGGTCGTCGAATCCCAGAAAAAACTGATCGCTTCCCTTAGCCTCACCGAGGCCTACCAGGTCGCCCGCGCCTTCACCATTTATTTCCAGCTGGTCAACATCGCGGAGGAGGTCCAGCGCATCCGCCGTCTGCGCGATTATGACCGCAGCGACGAGGTCTTGCAGGACATGTCCCTGCGCAAGGTCTTCAAGGAATTGATGGACCAGGGCATCAAGCCCAAACAGATCGCCGAGTTCCTGTCCCAGGCCGAAATAGAACCGGTCCTGACCGCGCACCCGACCGAAGCCAAACGCCGCAGCGTGCTCGACCATTTATTTTTCCTGTCATCGCAATTGATCCAGATCAACCGTCCCGACCTGACCTACACCGAGCGCGATGAACTGACCAAACGCATGAAGGAAACGCTGGAGATCCTCTGGCAGACCTCGGAAGTGCGCAGCCGCAAGGTGGAAGTGCTCGATGAGGTCGACCAGACCATGTATTATTTCGACCGCACCATCATCGCCCTGGTGGCCAATATCCACGACAAAATTTACCGCGCCTTTTTCCGCTTGGGGGTGGAACTGCCGCGCGACATCAAGCCGTTCCTGCGTTTCGGCTCCTGGGTGGGCTCGGACCGCGACGGCAACCCCCATGTCACCGCCGGCGTCACCCGCACCACCGCGCTGCGGCAGAGGCAGCTCATCATCAAGTTCTACTTGTGGTGTGTGGAGGATTTTATCCGCAAGTTCAGCCAGTCGGACCAGTACATCGATGTGTCCAAAAAACTTTTGGATTCCGTGGAAGAGGACAAGAAGCTCCTGCCGGACATGGCCCGGGACCTCGAGCGTTACGAGACCCACGAGGTTTACCGCAAGAAATTTTCCTTCATCCATCGCCGCCTGACCCTGGTCTTGATCGAGGGTGACGGCGCTTACAATGCGCCGGCCGAATTTGTCGCCGACCTTCGCGTCATCCAGGACAGTTTGCTCAAGAACAAGGGGCGCCAGACCGCGCACGGGGACCTGGAGCGGCTCATCATCCAGGCCCAGACCTTCGGTTTCCACCTGGCCCGGCTGGATTTCAGGGACCATTCCGGCAAGATCCGCGCCGCCATCAATGAGATCTTCAGGAACGAACCCACCCAGGAAGAAATGATCAAGGCCATGGGCGCCAGGATGCCGCGCAAGTCCGCGCTGCATACGGCGCCGGCCAAAGACATCGTCGAGCAATTGCAGGTCTTCCATGACCTGAAGGCCGATTTCGACCCCAATATCGTCGACAGCTATATCGTCAGCATGACCGAGCGGCCTTTGGACATCCTGTCCCTGTTCTATCTGGCCCGGCAAGAAGGTTTGATCGAGGTGAAGGCCAGGTCCGTCAAGTCCGCGGGCATCGGGCTTGTGCCTTTGTTCGAGACCATCCACACGCTCCAGGGCGCCCACGAGGTGATGGAGGAGTTGTTTGCCATCCCGTTGTACCGTTCCTATCTCAAGGCCCGCGGGGACGTGCAGGAGATCATGCTGGGTTATTCCGACAGCAGCAAGGACGGGGGGTATCTCGCCGCGAACTGGAATTTGTACATGGCCCAGAAGAATTTGCACCGCATTGGCGAGAAATACGGCATACGCATCAAATTTTTCCACGGCAAAGGCGGCACCATCGACCGCGGGGGCGGGGAATCGCACCAGGCCATTTTGGGCCAGCCCTATGCCGCCGACGGGGGACTGATCAAACTGACCGAGCAGGGCGAGGTCATCTCCCAGAAATACGCCAATCCCATGGTGGCCAAACGCAACCTGGAACAGCTGATCTCCGCCGTGGTCATTTCGAATTTGGTCACCCGCCGGGAGATCCGGCACAATGCCAGGATCAAGGTCTGGGAAGAGCGCCTGCGCGCCCTGTCGGAGGATGCCTTTGGTTTTTACCGCGAGATGGTGTTCGAGACCCCGGGCTTCCTGGATTTTTACCATGAGGCCACCCCCATCAGCATTTTGAAGATCACCAAGATCGGCTCCCGGCCAGCCACCCGCGGGGCGGCACGTTCTTTTGACGAACTGCGCGCCATTCCCTGGGTATTTTCCTGGGTGCAGTCGCGCTACATCATCTCGGCCTGGTACGGCATCGGCCACGCCCTGCGCGCCTATATCGACGGGCGCGAGGACGGGCTGGAAGAGCTGAGGGAAATGTACCGCCAGTGGCCGTTCTTTACTTCCATGATGCACAATGTGCAGGCCTCCCTGGCCAAGACCGACCTGTACATCGCCCAGCTGTACGCCGACATCGTCGATGACGAGGCCCTGCGCGAGCGCATCCATGAGGCCATTTCCCGGGAGTATGAGCGCTCCGTGGGTGTGGTCCTGGAGATCACCCAGCAGCAGGAGCTCCTGGATTACCACAAGGTCCTGCAGGAGTCCATCAAACTGCGCAACCCCTATGTGGACCCCCTTAATTACATCCAGGTGCGCTTCCTCAAGGAAAAGAAGTCCCTGGCCGACAGCGCGGCCGATACCAAACGCGCCCGCATCGATGAGATCCTGCTGTTGACCGTCAACGGCATCGCCTCTGGCATGAAGAGCACGGGCTAGGATTTTGCTACCCCTTCATTTGGTATTGTGCTAAAATGCCCCGTTTATTAAACTTATGAATAAATATAATACTATTATAGGGCGTTTCCGCGGCCAGCGGCTGCTGGTCATCGGCGACCTGGTCCTGGACCGCTATGTCAAGGGCAGCGTCAGCCGCATTTCCCCGGAAGCGCCGGTGCCCATCGTGGTCCAGCAGGAGTCCTTTTACACTCCGGGCGGGGCCGCCAATGTGGCCAATAATTTGAGCGCTTTGGGCGCGGATGTGACCCTGGTGGGCAAGATCGGGGCCGACCATGAAGGCGGGATCCTTAAAAAAGAGCTTCTCCGCCGCGGCATCCACACCAAAGGGATCTTCGCCGACAGGGCCGTACATACGATATTCAAGACCCGCATCATTGCCCAGCACCAGCAGGTGGTGCGCGTCGACCGCGAGACCTGCGGCGATGGCGGGCCGGACAAATTCACCCAAAGCAGGATCCTGCCGTTCTTGCGGCGCAATTTCCACCGTTATAAAGCGGTGGTCATTTCCGATTACGGCAAGGGCATGATCGACCCGGCTTTGCTTGCCGCCATCCGCGAGATGGCATTGGATAAAATACCGGTCATTGTCGACCCCAAACTGGAAGACTTGCGCGAGTACGGCCAGGTCAGCTGCGTCACCCCCAATAAAAAAGAAGCGGAAGCGGCGCTCAAGGCCATTGCGCCGCAGGCGCGCAAGGCCCTGGGGATACGCTCGACCCAGTTGGATAAAAAAGAAGATATCGAGGCCAACGGCAGCGGTTTGCTGGCTTACCTGGGCATTGGCGCATTGCTCATCACTTTAGGCGAGCATGGCATGTATTTGTTCGAGCACAATAAGAAGCCGTTTCCCATCCCGACCAGGGCGCGCGAGGTCTATGATGTCTCCGGCGCCGGGGACACGGTCATCGCGGTCTTTGCCCTGTGCTTGGCCGCCGGTGCCGACCGCCGCCATGCCGCGGACATCGCCAACCATGCCGCCGGCGTGGTCGTGGGTAAAATGGGGGCTGTGGCCGTCGAACTGGATGAATTGAAACAAGCGGTGAAAGAGCAATGACCGCCGTCGGCGTGATCCCCGCGCGTTTCGCTTCCACCCGTTTTCCGGGAAAGGTGCTGGCGGACCTGGGCGGCAAACCTTTGATCCGGCACGTGTGGGAAAAAGCCAGGCAGTGCGTGCAGCTGGATGATGTGCTCATTGCCTGCGACCATCCGGGTATTTTGAAAGCGGCCAGCGGTTTCGGGGCCAAGGCGGTCATGACCAGCCCGGACCACCACAGCGGTTCGGACCGCATCGCCGAAGCGGTGAAGGACTTAAAGTGCGATATCGTCGTCAACATCCAGGGCGATGAACCCTTTATCGATCCCCGGACCATCGATGCCCTGGCGGCTTTGCTCAAGAACGACGCAAAGCTTCTCATCGGCACGGTGATCAAGGAGATCGCCGGCGACGAGGAATTTAAAGCGCCACAGGTGGTCAAATGCGTGGTGGATGAGCAGGGGTACGCGCTGTATTTTTCGCGCTCGCCCATACCAGCCGCCGCTGCGGCTGGTACGGCTCGTATTTGCAATAGTACCGTCCCTCTTAAGCGTTATAAGCATTTGGGTTTGTATGCGTACCGTAAGGAATTTTTATTGGAATATACAAAATGGCCCAGGTCGCCGTTGGAATGCTCTGAACAATTGGAGCAATTGAGGGTCCTGGAAAAAGGACATAAGATCAAGACCATTGTTACCGAATATGAATCCCTGGCGATCGATACGCCGGAAGATATGGAAAAGGCATTGGAATGGTTAAAACGGTCACGTTGAACAAGCAGGTGCGTTTCGGCGGCGGACATCCGTTCGTGCTCATTGCCGGGCCCTGCGTCATTGAGTCGCCGGCCGGCGCTTTGAAGATCGCCGCCGAACTCAAAAAGATCACCAAACGCTTAGGAGTCGGTTTTGTATTTAAAGCCAGCTACGACAAAGCCAACCGCACGTCCATCAAATCCTTTCGCGGGCCCGGCATTGTCGAGGGGCTGACGGTGCTGGCCCAGATCAAAGCGAAGTTAGGCGTCCCGGTGTTGAGCGATGTGCACAGCGTTGAGGAAGCCACCATGGCAGGCGAGGTGCTGGACATCATCCAGATCCCGGCGTTCCTCTGCCGCCAGACCGATTTGATCGTGGCCGCGGCCAAAACAGGCAAGGTGGTCAATGTGAAGAAAGGCCAGTTCCTCGCCCCGTGGGACGTCTCCGGCATCATCAAGAAGATGGAAGAGGCGGGCAACCGCAAACTGCTCTTGACCGAGCGCGGTTCCAGTTTCGGGTACAATACGCTGGTCACGGATTTTAAAGGCCTCGCCGCCATGCGCAAGCTCGGATACCCGGTCATTTTTGACGCCACCCATAGCGTGCAAAAACCGGGCGGCCTGGGCCATGCCTCCGGTGGGGAAAGCGAATATATCCCTCTGCTGGCGCGCTGCGCCGCGGCCGCCGGCGTGGACGGCATTTTCATCGAAACGCACCCCAACCCGGCCAAAGCTTTATCGGACGGGCCCAACATGTTGCCGTTAAATAAAGTTGAGGCATTATTGAAAGACCTGGTCGCCATCGACAGGATCGCCAAGAAAAAATAATGAAACGCGCCAAAGAAGTCATCAATATCGAGGTCCGCGCCCTTAAGGGCCTGCTCAAGGCCATTGACGGGAATTTTGCCGACGCGGTCAAGGCCATCGCCAAATGCAGCGGCCGTGTGGTGGTTTGCGGCATGGGCAAGACCGGCATCGTCGGCCGCAAGATCGCCGCGACCCTTTCATCCACGGGAACGCCCAGCTTGTTCCTGCACAGCGCCGAGGCCTTGCACGGCGACCTGGGCCAGTTGACCCGCCGGGACATTCTGCTGATGATCTCCCAGAGCGGGGAGACCGAGGAGACCGTGCGGCTCCTTCCCCTGGTCAAAAAGATCGGGGCCAGGACCATTGCCGTGACCGGGAACCCCAGGTCATCCCTGGCCAAATACAGCGACATTGTGCTCAATACCGCGGTCACCGAAGAAGGCTGTCCGCTGGGCCTGGCGCCCATGGCCTCGACCACGGTGACTTTGGCTTTGGGCGATGCTTTGGCCGCCTGCCTTATCGACCGGCGGGGTTTTAAGAAGGAAGATTTCGCTTTTTACCATCCCGGAGGGTCTTTGGGCCGGCGCCTTTTGCTCAAGGTCGGCGATATCATGCGCACCGGCGACGGGCTGGCCAAAGTCAAGGCCGGTACAAAAGTCAAGGAGGCGCTTTTGGCCATCACCCGCGCCCGCAGCGGCTGCGCCTGTGTGGTCGATGCCAAAGGCCGTTTGGAAGGGATATTCACCGACGGGGACCTGCGCCGGCACCTGAACAAAGGCGCGCAAATATTGAAACAGCCGGTGGGCGGGGTCATGACCCGCAAGCCCACGGCGGTCACCGCCGATAAACTGGCCGCCGAGGCCTTCGACATTTTAAAGACCAAAAAGATCGACGAACTCCCCGTTGTGGACAAGGCCCGCAAGCTGGTGGGCCTGCTCGACGTGCAGGACCTCTTGAAGGCGGGGCTGGTATGAAGGAGGCCCTCAAGCGCATCAAGGTCCTGGCCATGGACGTCGACGGGGTCCTGACCGACGGCAAGATCATCATCGATGCCAATGGGGTCGAGACCAAGAATTTCGACGTGCAGGACGGTTTCGGCATTGTCTTTATCCGCCAGGCCGGCATCAAGACCGCGGTCATCTCGTCCCGGCCTTCCGGCGTGACCAAACACCGCACCGATGACCTGAAGATCGACAAGGTCTTCACCGGCGTCTATCCCAAAATGGGCTCTTACGAGCAGATGCTCAAAGATTTCAAGGTCAAGGACGAGGAAGTGTGTTTTGTCGGCGATGACCTGGCGGATCTGGCCATACTCAAGCGCGTGGGGTTCGCGGTGGCCGTGGCCAACGCGGTTTTCGAGATCAAAAAAGCCGCGGACCATGTCACCCAACGGCGCGGAGGGGACGGCGCGGTGCGCGAGGTCGTGGAAATGATCCTCAAGGCCCAGGGCAAATGGGGACCGGAATTATATGAACGTTAAACTGCCGTTATTGATGTTGTGCGTTTTAGGGCTTATGCCCGGCCGCGCCTTTGCTGTCGAAGACGCGGCCCCGCCCCAGCAATTGGAGGGTTTTAACCTCAACGGCTATACGCCCACCGGCACCAAGGCCTGGGAGGTCAACGGGGACAAGGCCGACATCACCGACGCGCAGATCAAGATCGACAATGTCAACGCCAATTTCTATAACCCCAAACAGAACGCGAATTTGACCTCGGACACCGGCACCATCGACAAGAGCAACGGGGACATCCATTTGCAGGACAATGTGGTCATCACCGCCCAGCGCGGCACCCGAATGACCACCGACAGCCTGGACTGGAAGCGCAACCAGGACCTGGTCACGACCGAGGACCATGTCAAGATCGTGGATGACCAGGGCACGGTGACGGGCACGGGGCTGACCGCGCACCCGAATTTGAAGACCGCCCAGCTTAACGAGGACGTCAAGGCGATCATGAAGATCAAGTCCAAGGACCTCAAAGCCCCCAGCCAGACGGTGCAGATCACCTGCGACGGGCCCATGCAGATGGACCAGGTCAAGATGTACGCGGTCTTCCACGAGAATGTGGTGGCCGTCGACCCCTCCGCCGGCCGCGAACTGCACGCCGATGAAATGCGGGTCTGGTTCGATGAGAAGAACAAAAAGATCTCCAAGGTCATATGCCTGGGGAACGTGGTGGCCATCCAGGGCAACAATACCAGCTATGCCGATGTCATGACCTATAACGGCGACGACGGCACTCTGGTCATGAGCGGCAAACCCAAACTCATTTTCGACACGGGCGACAGCAAGAGTTTATTCAAGAAATCCGAAGAGAAGAAACCCGACGAGCCGGAGTTCCAATGAGGCTTTTGGAAGCGAAAAATTTGGTGAAAACCTACGGCGGCCGCAAGGTCGTGGACGGCCTGACCATTTCCGTGGGCCGTTCCGAGATCGTCGGCTTGCTCGGCCCCAACGGGGCGGGCAAGACCACGTCCTTTTACATGGTCGTGGGCATCGTCGCGCCTGACCAGGGGCAGGTGATCTTTGACCAGGATGACATCACCAAAAAACCCATCCACGAACGCTGCCGGCTGGGCATGGGATATCTCGCGCAGGAAAGCTCCATATTCCGCCGCTTGACCGTCGCGGAGAACATCATGGCGGTGCTGGAAACCTTGCCCATCGGCCCGCGCGAACGCAAACACCGTTTGGAGTCCCTGCTCGAGGAGTTGAACATTTCGCATTTGGCCCGCGCCCGCGCGTATACGCTTTCCGGCGGGGAACGCCGGCGCCTGGAGATTACCCGGGCTTTGGTGACCAATCCGTCGTTCCTGCTTTTGGACGAGCCCTTCTCCGGCATCGACCCCATTGTCGTGGCCGAGGCCCAGGAGATCATCAGGGACCTCAAAAAGAAAGGGCTGGGCATCCTGCTGACCGACCACAATGTCCGCGAAACGCTGTCCATCACCGACCGCGCCTATCTGGTTGCCGACGGCAGGATCCTCATTTCGGGCACGGCGCAGGACCTGATCAATGACCAAAAAGCCCGGAAAATTTATTTAGGCGAAAAATTCAGCATGTAGCAATAGAAAGGGAGAGCAATGAAAGTAGAAGTTAAGAAGGTGGACGCGTTAAAACGTGAATTAAGGTTCGAGATCCCCAAGGACCGGGTCAGCAAGGTCATGGAGGGTATTTATACCGAGATCGGCAAACATGCCAAGGTCAAGGGCTTCCGCCCGGGCAAGGTGCCGCGCCACATTCTGGTCAATTCCCACGCCAAGCTCGCCCAGGAAGAGACCATCAAGAAGCTGGTCCCGGAAGTTTACCACGAGGGCATCGGCCAGCAGAAACTGGACCCCGTGGACCTGCCGGAGATCAGCAAGGTGGCGCTCAAAGACGGCGTGCTGACCTTCACCGCCACCCTCGACATCCGTCCCGAGGTCAAGCCGGGCAATTACAAAGGCATTAAGATCACCCGCAAAAGCAGCCAGGTCACCGATGAGGACGTCAACAAGACCCTGGAGTTCTTCAAGAAGGGCCGCGGGGACAAGGAGGCCGTCATCGACGATGCCTTCGCCCACGGCATGGGTTTCCCCAGCCTGGAAGAGTTCAAAAAAGCCCTGACCCGCCAGCTGGAGCTGGACAAGGACCGCCAGAACCGCATGGAAGTTGAGAACCAAATCATTGACCATTTATTAAAAACTGCTAAATTGGTAGTTCCCCAGTCGCTGGTCAAACGTCAGATGGAATACCGGATCAATGAGACCCTGCGCCGCATGAAGGCCCAGGGCATCGGCGATGAGGAGCTCAAGAAGAAGGAAGACGAGGTCCGCAAAAGCCTGGAAGAGACCGTCGAGCGCGACGTCAAGGTGTACCTGATCTTCGAGGAGATCGCCCGGCTCGAGAACATCACCGTCACCAGCCCGCAGGAAAACCTGCCCGGGAAAGTCCTGGAGTTATTGCTCAAAGAAGCGAAATGGGAGGAAGCCAAATGAAGAACCAACTTTTAGTGCCCATGGTCATCGAGAAAACCGGCCACGGCGAGAGGGCCTATGACATTTATTCCCGCCTGCTCAAGGAACGCATCATCTTTTTGGGCACGGGCATCGACGACAATGTCGCCAATTTGGTGATCGCCCAGCTTTTGTTCCTGCAGTCCGAGGACGCCACCAAGGACGTGCACGTGTACGTCAATTCCCCCGGCGGTTCGGTCACCGCGGGGCTGGCCATCTACGACACCATGCAGTTCATCAAACCCGATGTGGCCACTTACTGCATCGGCCAGGCCGCGAGCATGGGCGCGGTCCTGCTGACCGCCGGCACCAAGGGCAAGCGCCACGCGCTCCCGAACGCCCGCATCATGATCCACCAGCCCTGGGGCGGGACGCAGGGCACGGCCAGCGACATCCATATCCAGGCCCAGGAGATCCTGCGCATGAAAGACGAGCTCAACAAGATCCTGGCCAAACACACCGGCCAGCCTTTGGAGAAGATACAAAAGGACACGGACCGTGATTATTTCATGTCCGCCCAGGAATCCAAGGATTACGGCCTGGTCGACAGCGTGATCACCCATTTCGGAGAAGCCAAATGAAACGCAATTTGCTGTTAACACCGGGACCGACCCAGGTCCCGCCGCAGTTGTGCGCGGTTTTGGGAAAACCGATCATCCACCACCGCACCCCGCAGTTCCAGGAGAACCTCAAACAGGTGCTCTCCGGCCTGCAGGAGGTCATCCAGACCAAGAACGATGTGTACTTGCTGGCCTCCTCGGGTTCCGGCGGCATGGAAGCGGCGGTGGTCAACATTGTATCGCCCGGGGACAAAGCCATCGCCGTCGACGGCGGGAAATTCGGCGAACGCTGGGTGGACCTTTGCCAGGCCTTCGGCGCCGAGACCATCGTGCACAAGGTGCAGTGGGGCAAAGCGCCCACCGCGGCCGAGATCAAAGGATTATTGGATGCCAACCCCGACACCAAGGCCGTGTTCATCACCCTGTCGGAAACCTCGACGGGGGTGGTCAGCGATGTCAAGGCCATCGGCGAGGTGGTCAAGAACACCAAGGCCGTCCTGGTCGTTGACGCGGTCTCTGGGCTCGCGGTCGAACCGCTCAAGGCCGATGAATGGCACGTGGACATGGTGGTTTCCGGTTCGCACAAGGGGCTCATGCTCCCGCCGGGGGTCGGTTTTGTCACCGCTTCACCCAAAGCCATCGCGTACATCAATGCCTGCGCCACGCCGCGTTATTATTTCGACCTGCGCGAGGCCAAGAAGGCCATGGAAAAGACCGATACGCCCTTCACCCCGGCCATCGGCATCATCATCGCCATGGTCGAATCCCTGCGCATGATCAGGGAGCAGGGGCTGGAGAATATTTTCAAGCGTTTTGCCCATCTCGCGCAAGGTACCCGCGCCGGGTGCAAGGCCCTGGGACTGGAATTGTTCCCTGATGCCTCATGCGCCAGCCAGGTGCTGACGGCGGTGAAACTGCCCTCAAGTATCGACGGGGAAAAACTGGTCAAGGTCATGCGCGACACCTACGGCATCTCTGTCGCCGGCGGCCAGGACAAGCTCAAAGGCAAGATCATCCGCATCGCGCACATGGGCGCTTTGGATGAATACGACATTTTGACCGGCATCGCCTGCCTGGAGAAAGTTTTGCACCAGATGGGGCATCAATTCGAATTAGGCGCGGGTTTAGCGGCCGCGCAGAAGGTGTTCAACCAGAAATAGAAGGGGATGTATGTTCAAAATTTTAATTAGCGATAAATTGGAAAAGGAAGGCCTGGATATTTTAGGCGCCGAGAAAGATTTTACGGTCGATTGCAAATTCGGCATCCCGGCGGCCGAGTTAAAGGCCATCGTCAAGGACTATGACGCCCTGATCGTGCGTTCCGGCACCCAGGTCACCGCCGACATCATCGAATCGGCTTCCAAATTAAAGGTCATCGGCCGCGCCGGCGTCGGTTTGGACAATGTGGACCTTGCCGCCGCCACGAAGAAGGGTGTGGTGGCCATGAACACCCCGGCGGGCAACACCACCTCGACCGCCGAGCACACCTTCAGCATGATCCTGGCGCTTTCGCGCAACATCCCGCAGGCCGTGGCTTCGGTCAAGGCCGGCAAATGGGAGCGCTCCAAATTCACCGGCGTCGAGCTTTACGGCAAGACCTTGGGGATCATCGGTTTGGGCCGCATCGGCTCGACGGTGGCCAAGATGGCGCAGGCCTTCGGCATGAAGACCATCGGTTACGACCCGTACTTGTCCGCCGAGATCGCGGCCAAGAACGGCATACAGCTTGTTGACCTGGAAGCCATTTACAAGACCGCCGACTACATCACCGTGCACATTCCCAAGACCGATGACACCGCCAACATGATCGGCGAGAAGCAGATCGGCCTCATGAAAAAGTCCGTGCGCCTGGTCAATTGCGCGCGCGGGGGCATCATCGATGAAAAGGCCCTGGCCGCCGCGCTCAAAGACAAGCGCATCGCCGGCGCGGCCCTGGACGTGTACGATGCCGAACCGCCGGATTTTGCTTCGGAACTGTTCAAACTGGACAATTGCGTCACCACGCCCCATCTGGGCGCCTCCACATCGGAAGCCCAGGTCAATGTGGCCATTGAGATCGCGCAGGCGGTCCGGGACGCTCTGCTGGGCCGCGGCATCCGCAACGCCGCCAATTTCCCGTCCTTGTCCGCGGAAGCGTACAAGGGTGTCGAGCCCTACCTGAACCTGGCCGAGCGCATGGGCAAATTCGCCGGCGGCCTGGTGCAGGGCCGCACCTCGTTGGTGAAAGTGACCTACAGCGGCAGTGTGACCAAGCAGAACACGGCGGCCATCACCATGGCCATCGCCAAGGGCGTGCTGGCCCCGATATTGGGGGAAACGGTCAACACCATCAACGCCATGAACATGATGAAAGACCGCGGCATCAACATCCAGGAAGTCGTTTCCAATGAAGAGGGCGAATATGTCAACTCCATCGCCCTGGACATCACCACCGACAAAGAGACTTTTTCCCTGCTGGGGACTTTGACCAGCAATAAACAACCGCGCATCGTCAAGATCAACAATGTGTACGTCGAGGCGGTGCCCTCGGGCCACATGCTGTTCATCAATAACAATGACAAGCCCGGCATCGTCGGGGCCATCGGCACCATTTTGGCCGACGCCAAGATCAACATCGCCGGCATCACCCTGGGACGCGAGAACCACGACGGGGTGGCGGTCAGCGTGGTCAACGTCGACAGCGAGATCCCCGAGGCGGTCATGGCCAAACTGCGCCAGACCAAGAACATCCTGTTCGTCAAAACAGTGAAGGTCTAACCGACAATGACGTGGATCCCTTTTATCGCGGGTATCAAGGACGGGTTCAATCCCTGCATGCTGATCACCTGCGCGGTCATGCTGGCGGTGTGCCTCTGGCTTGAGCGCAAGGGCGTCAAGCCGCAGCGGCACTTGGCGCTGTTCGCCGTCGCTGTTTTTATCTTCGGCCTGGCGCTCAACATCGGGTTCGGGGCGCAATGGTTCTCCTCGAAAGCGTTCCAGAAGGCCCTGATCGCGGGATATTTTATGCTGGCTGCCGTGTTCCTGGTCCTGGGTGCCAGGCTCCTTTATAACTGGGCGCGGGGCCTTCAAGGGAAGAAAACATGACATATTTGATCGTAACCGCCGTCGCCCTGGTCATGGCCGCCGCAAGCACGGCCTGGCCGGTGGATGCCAATGTCAGCGTCATCAGCAACGGCCTTTTGATGCCGGGCCGGTTCTGGAACACGGTGTTCATGCTGGCTGTGTACACGCTGGCGCAGATGTGGCCGCTGATCATACTGGCCGTGGTATTTTCCAGGCTGCCCATGACCGTGCGCCTGCGCCACATGGTCATGGCGGCGGTATTCCTGGCCGCGGGTACGGCGGTGATCTACGTTTTTGGAGGGTTATGAAGCAAGGCAATTTAGCGGTGGTCGGCGCCCAGTGGGGCGATGAAGGCAAAGGAAAATTGATCGATATCCTCTCCGAGAAGGTGGATATCACGGTGCGTTACCAGGGCGGCAACAATGCCGGCCATACGGTCATCGTCGGTGAAAAAGAATATGTGTTCCACCTGATCCCGTCGGCCATCCTGCGGCCGTCCAAGGTCTGCGTCATCGGCAACGGGGTGGTCATCGACCCCAAGGCGCTCCTGGAAGAGATCGCGGGCTTGAAAAAACGCGGCCTGCCCATGAGCGCCAAACAGCTTAAAATTTCCGCCAACGCGCATGTGGTCATGCCGTACCACCGGGTCATGGACCAGCTGCGCGAAGGCAAGCGTTCCCAGAAGATCGGCACCACCGGCCGCGGCATCGGGCCGTGCTACTCGGACAAGGTCGGGCGCATGGGCGTGCGCATGATCGACCTGCTCAATCCCGCCGTGCTCAAGGCCAAGCTCAACGATAATCTCAATGAGAAGAACGACATTTTCGTCAAGGTCTACGGCTTTAAGAACTATGACTTCAGCGTTATCTATAAGGAATACCTGGCCTACGGCAGGCGCCTGAAACCCTACATCTGCGACACCGCTTTATTCGTCAACGACGCCATCGACCGCGGCAAGAGCGTGCTGTTCGAAGGCGCGCAGGGCACCTTCCTGGACATCGATTTCGGCACCTATCCGTTCGTGACCTCATCCAACGCCACCATCGGCGGGGTGTGCGCGGGCACGGGCGTGCCGCCGGCCAAGATCGGCAAGGTCGTGGCCGCGGTCAAGGCCTACACCACGCGCGTGGGTGAGGGACCGTTCCCGACGGAGTTCGACACAAAAATGGACGACCTCATCCGCAGCAAGGGCTGTGAATTCGGCGCCACCACCGGCCGTCCGCGGCGCTGCGGCTGGTTCGACAGCGTGCTGGTGCGCTATGCCGTGGCCGTCAACGGCGCCAAAGAACTGGCCATCATGAAGCTGGACGTGCTCGATGGCCTGCCGGAGCTCAAGATCGCGACCGCCTACAGGTATAAGGGAAAATTATATAAAGACTACCCGCATGACCTGGATGTTTTGAGCAGGGCCGTGCCGGTCTATGAGACCCTGCCGGGCTGGCGCAGCGACACCCGCAAGGCGCGCACCTGGAAGGACCTGCCGGCCAACGCGCGCCGCTACCTGGCGCGCCTGGAAACCCTGCTCAAGGTCCGGATCAAATACATTTCCGTTGGTTCCAAACGCGACGAGATCATCGTGCGCTAGAGTATAGGCCTTGACTTTCACAAGACCTTGTGATAATTTGAGTTCCTACATTTCTTTTAATCCTAAATCAGGGAGGTTGTAATGCGTTACGGTAAGATACTCTGGGTAAATATGTTAGTGGCCCTGATGTTGGCCGTGGGCCTTTCGGGCTGTACCGTCATTTTCCAAAAAGGGCGCCGCACCGATATTGAGAAAATATCCAAGCTCAAGAGCGATCTGAGCGAGCTGGAGCGCGCCAAGCAGGAACTGGAGAACCGCTTAAAGAGCGAGATCGATGACAAGCAGGTCAAGGTCGAAATGGCCTCCAAGGGCCTGGTCATCACCTTCGTCTCCGAGGTCCTGTTCGATTCCGGCAAAGCCGCCCTGCGCAAGGATTCCGAGCCCAAGCTCGACAAGGTGGTCTCGGTCCTTAACAGCACGGTTTCGGACCTGAACATCGGCATCGAAGGCCACACCGACAACCAGCCCATCAAGAAATCCGGCTGGAAATCCAACTGGGAACTTTCTTCGGCCCGCGCTTTGAGCGTCCTGCATTATTTAAGTGAAAAAGGCGTCAGCGAACCGCGTTTGGCCGCGATCGGTTACGGCGAATACCGCTCGGTGACCAGCAATTTCACCAAGGCGGGGCGCCAGAAGAACCGCCGCGTCGAGATCGTCATCCTTCCCAAGGTCGAGAAGGCCGGGGCGGAGAACGCGGAGCAATGAACAGGGACGTCCTCCTGGCCGTCTGTGCTTTGATAACGGCCGGGGCGGTGGCGGTCGCGGTGTACGCGCTGGAGAGACAGCACAAGCTCACCAAAGGGCTTGAGGAAGAGCGTTACAGCCGCATGGTGGCGGAGGAAAGCTCGCAGAAAAGCGCGGCGAAACTGGCCACCCTGGAGAACCAGACCAAGACCGTTGATGACAGGATGGCCAAGCTCAAGGAAGTCCTGGACCAGGAAAAAACCGTCAACCAGGACCTGAAGGAACAGTACGACCAGCTGGCGAAAGCCAAGGCGGAACTGGAAGGGAAGCTTCAGGCGATACTGGCCCAAAAGGCCGCGGCGGGGACAAAGTGATGCGTATTTAAGCGTTTGCGAGACTTGGACCGGCGTATTAAAAAGGGAGGATTCAAATCCTCCTTTTTTGTTAAGTATGGAAAAAACACCTAGACATGTCGCGATCATCATGGACGGCAACGGCCGCTGGGCGCAGCGCCAGCACCTGCCGCGCGGCCAGGGGCACCTGGAGGGGGTCAAGCGCGTGGAAGAGGTCACGGCCGCGGCCCGCAAGGCCGGCGTCGAGGTGTTGACCATCTTCGCGTTCTCGACGGAAAATTGGTCCAGGCCCGCGGACGAGGTGTCCGTCATCATGCGCGCCTTCATGGCGGCCTTGAGCCAAAAAGCCAGGGACCTGCGCGCCAACGGCATCAGTGTCCGGTTCATCGGCCGCAGGGAGGGCATACCGCAGGAAGTGGTCAAGGCCATGGACGCGGCCGAGGCCCTGGCCGGTCCCCCGTCTGCCATGACGCTCAACGTGGCGTTCAATTACGGCGGCCGCGCCGAGATCATCGACGCCATCAAGGCCATCGGCCGCGATGCCGCGGCCGGACAGATCGATATCGCCTCCCTCAATGAAGAGGCCTTCGGCAATTACCTTTGCACCAAAGGCCAGCCCGACGTGGACCTTTTGATCCGCACCTCGGGCGAGCTGAGGATCAGCAATTTCCTGCTCTGGCAGCTTTCGTATGCCGAATTGTATTTTACGCCCAAGTTCTGGCCGGAGTTCACCAGCGAGGAACTCCGCCTGGCGCTGGCGGATTTTGCCACGCGCCAGCGGCGTTACGGCGGGGTCAACGATGTCCTGGTCTAAAACGCTATCCGCGATGTTCATGGTCCTGTTGACGGCCTTCGCGGTCATCAATGACGCGATGTTCATCGCCGTGGTCTGTTTCCTCACCGTCGGCGGGCTGTACGAGTTCTTTTACATGGTCAAGAAGAAGGACGTGCCCATTTACAGCTATGTGGGTACCTTCATCGGGGTCCTGATCCCCATCACCATTTTCACGCGCTTTGAGCTGACCAAGAACTGGGAACTGCTGTTTGTCGTCGTGGGCTTCCTGCTGCTGTTATTGATGCAGTTCTCCAGGCAGGACAACCGCAACGCCATTTTGGGTTTGTCGACGACGCTGTTCGGCGTTTTATATGTCGCCTGGTTCTTCAGTTTCCTGGTCAAGATCCGGCTGATGCTGCCGGGTATGGAAGGGGTCAAGCTCGCGGCTTTTATCCTGCTGATCACCAAAAGCGCGGACATCGGCGCCTGCGTCATCGGCAGCAAGTTCGGGCGCCATCCGCTCCTGCCCAAGGTCAGTCCCAATAAATCCATGGAAGGGGGCGTGGGCGCGCTGGTGACCAGCGCGGTGGTAGCTGTATTGTGCCGGTCATTTTTGCCGGTGGAAGTGGATTTCCCGCTCTGGCAGGTGGCCCTGATGGGCGCTTTCTTCGGCGGGCTGGGCCAGCTGGGCGACCTTTCGGAGTCGCTCATCAAGCGCGATTGCGGGGTCAAGGATTCCGGCAAGCTGCTTCCCGGCCTGGGCGGCGTCCTGGACATGATCGACAGCCTGCTGTTCTCCGTGCCGGCGTTTTATTTATACATGAGTTCGACCTTGAAGAGTTTGCCGTCCTAGTATGCCGACCAATGTCGCGATCCTCGGTTCGACCGGTTCGATCGGGATCAATACGCTCAAAGTCATCGACGCATGCCGCGGCCGTTTCAAGGTCACGGCGCTGACGGCGCATAACAATAAAGACCTGCTGGCGCGCCAGAAGGCGCGTTACAAACCTGGATATGCGGCCTTAGGCAGCGACGCGCAGGAGCTGGCGCACATCGCCTCGGCCAAAGACGTTGACATTGTGGTATTGGCCATCCGCGGTGCCGCCGCGCTCGTGCCGTTTTTGGCGGCTGTCAAAGCGGGCAAGCGCATCGCCACAGCCAACAAGGAAGCGTTGGTCATTGCCGGGGAGCTCATCATGGCCCAGGCCCGCAAGCACGGGGCCAGCATCATCCCCGTTGACAGCGAGCAAAGCGCCATCTTCCAGTGCATCGACGGGCAGAAAGCCGCCCTGAAACGTGTGCACCTGACCGCCTCCGGCGGGCCTTTGAGGGACGTGCCCGCGGGGAAGTTCGACCGCATGACGGTCAAAGACATTTTGCGCCACCCGCGCTGGAAAATGGGGGCGAAGATCACGGTGGATTCGGCCACCCTCATGAACAAGGGGTTCGAGTTCATCGAGGCCCAGCGGCTCTTCGGCTTGCGCCGCGACCAGATCGAAGTGCTCATCCATCCGGAGGCCATCATCCATTCGATGGTGGAATTCGCCGATGGCGCCATCCTGGCGCAACTGGGTGTCACGGACATGCGTTTGCCGATCCAGTACGCGCTGACTTACCCCGAGCGTTTACCGACGGGATTAAAGCCGCTGGACCTGGCGAAATTGGGGCAGTTGAATTTCAGCAAACCGGACCTGCGCAAATTCCCGGCCCTGGGGCTGGCGCTGGAAGCGGCCGCGCAGGCGGGCAGCGCCCCGTGCGTGCTCAATGCCGCGGACGAAGAGGCGGTGGAGAGTTTTTTGCGGGGACGGTTGAAGTTCACAGGGATCTATAAAGTAGTTGAAAAAGTCATGCGCCGTCATAAAATCATAAGACAGCCGTCGCTGGGCGATATCCTGGCCGTGGACAGCTGGGCCAGGCAGGAAGCGCGGTCCGTTATGGAGAAGATATGTCGTTGATCGTGTTCATCTTTATTTTAAGCATCCTCGTGCTGGTGCACGAGTGGGGGCATTTCATCACCGCCAAAAAATGCGGGGTCAGGATCGAGCAGTTCTCTTTGGGCTTCGGCCCCAAGCTGTGGAGCCGCGTGCACGACGGCACGGAATTCTGTTTGTGCGCCATACCGCTGGGCGGCTACGTCAAAATGGCCGGCGATGAGCGCGAGCGCTGCACCGGCGCGGGCCACGAGTTCTTCTGCAAGAGCGCGGGACTGCGTTCCCTGATCGTGCTCATGGGCCCGGTGGTCAATTTGGCTTTGGCCTATATCTGTTTTTGGCTGATGTTCGTGGTCGGCTACGCGGACATGGAGCTTTCCGCCCAAAAAGTGGGACCTGTCGTGGGACAGGTTTTAAGCGGTTCACCGGCGGACAAAGCCGGCCTTCTGGCGGGGGACAAGTTGGTGAGTATCGACGGGCATGCGCTCGCGCATTGGCCGGACCTGCAGGATTATGTCACGCAATCCACCGCGGCGCAGTTGACGGTCGAATTCGAACGCGGCGGCCGGAAGCAAACTAAAAACATCGTTCCCCAGGAACAGGCGCAAAAAGACATTTTCGGCCGCGAGCACCGCACCCGCCGCCTCGGGGTGGCGCCGCTGCAGCTTAAGGATGCCGGCGATATCGTGGTCGTGCGCTACGGCCCGGTGGAAGCCCTGTGGCGCGCCGGTGAGGAATTGACCAAGATCACGGTCAAGACCTATGTGGCCCTTTATGAAATGGTCATCGGGGTGCGCTCGCCCAAAGAGGCCATGGGCATCATCGGCATGTTCTTTGTCATCAAATTCGCGCTCTCGGTCGGCTTCGGGTTCCTGCTGCACATCGTCGGGGTCATCAGCGCCAGTTTGGCCATATTCAACTTATTACCGGTCATCCCGCTCGACGGGGGACACCTGCTTTTGTTCGGGTTGGAGAAGCTGCGCGGCAGGACCCTGTCGGTCAAGGTGGATGCCGCGGTGGCCCGTGTGGGTTTCAGCCTCATCATCATGTTAGCCCTGTTCGTGTTCTATGTGGATTTTGAACGTATCGGTCTCGTCGAAAGGATCACGACCTATGTCCAACACAGAGCAAAGTGAAGTCAAAGCGCTGATCCACCATTACCTGATCTCCAAGACCAATTTCATCCAGGTCAAGGACACCATGCAGGAGGACGGCCTGCGCGCCTTTGTGGACAATGCCATCACCAGCCTCTGTAAGGAAAAACAGCTGGTGGTCACCATGGAGGAACGCCTGGCCATCATCCGGGAACTGGTCAGCGGCATCGTGAGCCTGGGGCCTTTGCGCCCGCTGGTCGAGGATACGGCCATCACCGAGATCATGGTCAACGGGCACAAGGCGGTCTATATCCAGAAGAACGGCAAGATCGAGAAGACCGCGGTGACTTTCGCGGATAACCCGGCCCTCATGCACACCATCCAGAAAATTTTGGCCGCGTCATCGTCGAGCCGCCGCGTGGACGAAAGCTCGCCGTATGTGGACTTTTCCATGACCGACGGCTCGCGCGTCAACGTCATTTTGCCGCCGTGCTCCATGCAGGGGCCGGTCATGACCATCCGCAAATTTTCCAGGGACCTGACCACCATCGACGACATGATCGAGCGCCGCACGCTCAACAAGCAGATGGCGGTCTTTTTGGGCGCGGCCATCAAGGCCAAGCTCAACATCGTTTTCTGCGGTTCCACCGGCAGCGGTAAAACCACCTTGCTCAACGTGCTCTCGCGCCATATTCCCGAGCATGAGCGCATCATCACCATCGAAGACACGGCCGAGTTGCGCCTGATGCAGGAGCACGTGGTGGCCCTGCAGGCCAAGGCGCCCAATATCGAAGGCAAGGGCGCGGTGAGCATCCGCGACCTGTTCGTCAATTCCCTGCGTATGCGCCCGGACCGCATCATCATCGGCGAGGTGCGCGGGGAGGAGATCCTGGACCTGGTGCAATCCATCGCCTCGGGCCATGCCGGCGCGCTGGCCATCGTGCACGCCGATTCACCGCAGGAATGTTTCAACCGCATGGTGACCATGATGCTCATGTCGGGCATCCGCCTCAGCGGGGAGCAGATCCAGCACCAGCTGGCGACCTCCATCGACCTGATCGTCTACGTCGAGTTGTTCCTCGACGGTGTGCGGCGTGTCGCCAACATCACGGACCTGTGCTTCGATAAGGGAACCGGCAAGATCACCCTGGAGGACATTTTCACCTTCAAGCAGGAACGCATCGATGAGAACAACAAGGTCATCGGCGACTGGGTGATGGCCAAGAAACAGCCGTCCTGTTACCATAAATTCGTCAAACGCAATGTGCTTCTGCCGGGATTTTTTGAATAATGCTCTGGTCTAAATATTTCATATCGACTTTGAAGGAAATACCCATCGGCACCGAGGCGGTCAGCCACCAGCTGTCTTTGCGCGCCGGGCTGGTGCATATGCTCACTTCCGGCGTGTATTCGTACCTGCCGCTGGGTTACAGGGTATTGCACAAGATCGAGGACATCATCCGGCAGGAAATGGATGCCATCGGCTGCCACGAACTTTTGATGCCGGCCCTTCAGCCTGTGGATATTTGGAAAAAGACCGGCCGCGACGTATCTTTAAAAGAAGTGATGATCACCTTCGACGACAAGAAGGGCCGGCGCATGTGCTTAGGGCCGACCCACGAGGAGATCATCACCACCATTGCCGGGGATTTCATCCAGAGCTACCGGCAATTGCCGGTGACGCTCTACCAGATACAGACCAAGTTCCGCGATGAGATCCGCCCGCGCTTCGGCATCGTGCGCGCCTGCGAGTTCATCATGAAGGACGCCTACAGTTTCGACAAGGACCAGGCGGGTTTGGATAAGAATTATAAATTGCAGGAAGGCGCCTATAAGAAGATCTTCAAGCGTTGCGGGCTCAACACCATCGACGTGTTTGCCGACAGCGGGGCCATGGGCGGCAGTGTTTCCAATGAATTTTTGGTCGAAGCGCCCATCGGCGAGGACGCGCTGTGGCTCAATAAAGATACCGGTGAGTATGTCAAGGACGAGCACGGAGCCGCGCCAGGCAAGCCCGGCAAGTGGGAGAAGAAAGTCGCCATTGAATTAGGGCACATTTTCCAGCTGGGCACCAAATACAGCGAAGCGCTGGGCGCCTCGTTCCTCGATGAGCACGGCAAGAAGAACCCCATCATCATGGGTTGTTACGGCATCGGGGTCAGCCGTTTGCTGGCCGCCATCATCGAGCTCAACAACGACGGCAAAGGCATCATCTGGCCCCGGGAAGTGGCGCCCTTTGACGTGGAGATCATTTCCATGCAGGCCGGGGAATCGACCGAGCTGGCGGAGAAATATTACAAGACCCTTAAAGGCGACGGTATTGACGTGCTGTGGGACGACCGCGATGAAAGCGCCGGCCGCAAGTTCAATGACGCGGACCTGGTCGGCATCCCGCACCAGATCGTTTTGGGCAAGCGTTCCTTGGAGAAGGGCCAGGTCGAGATCAAGGACCGGCGTTCCGGCACGGTCACATCGGTCGACAAGGACAAGGTCAAGGAAGCGGTCCTGAAATTAAGGCATGCCTGATGCTGACGCCTGAAGAGATACACAGTAAGGTCGAAGCATTGGCCCTGCCGCTTTTGGCGGACGCGGGGCTGGACCTGGTGGAATTGCGCGTGGTCCTGCGCAACAAGGACGCGTTGCTCTTTTTCACGGCGGACAGGCCGCAGGGCGGCATCACCATCGAGGAGTGCGCGCGGGCCAACCGCGCCATCGTCGAGGCCATTGACCGCGAGGGGTTTTTGGGCGAGGATTATGAACTGGAGTTCGCCTCGCCGGGCCTGGACCGGCCGCTGGCGACCCAAAAAGATTTTGCGCGCAATTTAAACCGCGCGGTGCGCTTGCTGTTGAGCGAACCCGTGGGCGGTAAAAAGGAAATGACCGGCATCGTGGCGGCGGCGGACGCGCAGGCCGTTGTGGTGCGGGTCAAACGGAAAAAAGAAACGGCCGCGATAACAGTGCCGTTAAGTTCAATCACCAAAGCAGTGTTGGTTATTTAGGAGAAAAGCATCATGGAGAATGAGTTACTGACGATTTTGGAGCAATTAGAGCGCGACAAGGGCATCGACAAGGAGACCCTGATCAGCGCCGTCGAGGCCGCCGTGGCCTCCGCCGCCAAGAAGATCTGGACGGTGGATAAAGAGGTGGAAGTCACCGCCGTGCTGGACCGCAAGACCGGCAAGCTCACCGCCTTCGCCGGCGACCAGGAGATCCATTCCAGCGAGTTCGGCCGCATCGCCGCGCAGACCGCCAAGCAGGTGGTCATCCAGAAGATCCGCGAGGCGGAAAAAGACGTGGTGTTCAATGAGTACAACGCGCGCATCGGCCAGATCATCAGCGGGTCGGTGTACCGTTTCGAGCGCGGCAACATCATCGTCGACCTGGGGAAGACCGAGGCGCTCATCCCGCGCAGCGAGCAGTCCGGCAAGGAAGAGTTCCGCCAGGGCGAGCGCGTGCGCGCCTACCTTTTGGAAGTGCGCAAGGACACCCGCGGGCCGCAGATCATCCTTTCCCGCGCCAATCCCAATTTCGTCAAGCGCCTCTTCGAACTGGAGGTGCCGGAAATTTACGAGGGCATCATCGAGGTCAAGGGCATTGCCCGCGATCCCGGCGAGCGCACCAAGATCGCGGTGTTTTCCAAGGACGAGAAGATCGACTGCGTGGGCGCGTGCGTGGGCATGCGCGGTTCCCGCGTCAAGAACATTGTCATGGAGCTGCACGGCGAGAAGATCGACATCGTGCGTTATTCGGACGACATTAAAGAATACATCCAGGCCGCGCTGTCCCCGGCGGAAATTTCGCAGATGCAGCTGATCAGCGAGGAAAAGCGGGTCAACATCATCGTCGATGAGGACCAGCTCTCCCTGGCCATCGGCAAATACGGGCAGAACGTGCGCCTGGCCAGCAAGCTGGTGGGCTGGGAGCTGGACATTTATTCCGCCAAGCAGTGGGAAGAAAAACACAAAGCCGCCACCGCCGAAGAGGTCGGTACCGCCGCCGCTGCCGCCGAACCCCAGCCTGCCGATAACACCCCGGCGGACGAAGACGTTAAACAGGAAGAGGAAGACGCATGATCATAGCGGATCTCGCAAAAGAACTGAAGGTCACCGAGGCCTTTATCCAAAAACGGCTCAAGGCGCTTAAACTGCGCTTTAAGGAGGACGGGACCATCACCGCCGGTGTCGAAATGGTCCTGCGCGACACGCTGGCCGATGAAGGCATCGGCAAGCACGTCGTGGAAGAGGCGCCCAAGAAGAAGGTGGTCAAAAAGAAAGTGGCGGCGCCCAAGCCAAAGCCGAAAATCGAAGAGGACAAGCCAAAGAAAGAAAAGATCATTGAGGCCAGGAAAGTGGCCCCGGTCTACAATCCTCCGAAGCCTGTTAAGCCGCCACCGCCCAAGCCGGTCGTTAAAGCGCCTGTTCCGCCGCCGGTGCCCGCGCCCAAACCCGCTGTTGTTGTCGCGGCGCCCGCGCCCAAACCGGCCCCGCAGCCCGCGGCCAAGGTCGAGCCGCCCAAGGTGGACGTGTCCAAGGTCGTTCTGCCGTCGGAGGCGCCGTTCGAGCCGGTCAAGAAAAAGGTCCATTTCGACCAGCCCTTTGTCACGGTCAAGCCGCTGCTGAAAAAACGCCGCAAACCTTTTGAAAGCGGCCCTGCCGCCCATCGCGACCATAAACCTTCATCCAGCATCGCCGCCGCGACGGCGGAAGCCGTCCCTGAAGGTCCGGCGCTGGATGTTGAAATTCCCATCCCCATCACGGTCAAGGACTTTGCCGTGCGCGTCAACCAGAAGATGAACGTGGTGCTCAAACGCCTGCTGGACATGGGGGTTTTCGCCAATATCAACCAGAACCTCGGCGAAGACCTGGTCGTGAAGCTGGCCGCGTCCTTCGGGGTCAATGTCATCAAATCCAAATCGCAGGAAGAGCAGGTCGTGGACCTGCACAAGCTTGAAAAAGACGACCCGGCCTCATGGAAGCCGCGCGCGCCTGTGGTCACGCTCATGGGGCATGTCGACCACGGCAAAACGTCCCTGCTCGACCGCATCCGTTCCGCCCACGTGGCCGAAGGCGAACACGGCGGCATCACCCAGCACATCGGGGCCTATTCCGTCGCTGTGCCCAACGGCAAGATCACCTTCCTGGACACCCCGGGCCATGAGGCCTTCACGGCCATGCGCGCCCGCGGGGCCCACATCACGGACATTGTCATTTTGGTGGTGGCCGCCGACGACGGGGTCATGCCCCAGACCCAGGAAGCCATTGACCATGCCCGCGCCGCCAATGTGCCCATTGTCGTGGCCCTGAATAAAATTGACAAAAAGAACGCGGACCCGGACCGCGTCAAGAAACAGCTCTCGGAACTGGACCTGATGGCTGAAGACTGGGGCGGCAAGGTCGGCGTGGTCGGGGTTTCCGCCACGACCGGAGAGGGCATCGACACCCTGCTGGAACGCGTTTTACTGGAAGCGGAGATCCTGGAACTGAAAGCCAATCCCAGCAAGAAAGCATCGGGCATCGTCATCGAGGCCCACATCAGCAAGGGCCGCGGCGCCATTGCCTCGCTCGTTGTCCAAAGCGGCACGCTCAAGGAAGGCGATGCCGTGGTGGTGGGTCCATACTCCGGCAAGGTCAAGGCCATGCTCAATGACCGTGAACAGCCCATCAAGGAAGCCGGGCCGTCCACGCCGGTCGAGATCCTCGGGCTCTCGGAAGTCCCGGCCGCGGGGGAGATGTTCTATGTCGTGGAGGACGATAAAACCGCCCGCGACATCGCCATGGGCCGCCAGGAAAAGATCAAGAACGAAAAACTGTCGGGCAGCGCCAGGGTGTCCCTCGAGGAGCTCTACGCCCAGATCCAGGAAGGCCACATCAAGGAATTGCGCGTGGTCATCAAGGGCGACGTGCAGGGTTCGCTGGAAGCGCTCAAAGAAGCCCTCGCCAAGGTGCCCAGCAATGAGGTCAAATTGCGGTTCATGCACTCGGCCGTTGGCGATGTCAATGCCTCGGACGTCATTTTGGCCATAGCTTCGCAGGCGATCATCATCGCCTTCAACGTGGACATCGACACCAAGGCCAGGCAGGAACTGGAACACAACCCCGTGGACGTGCGCCAGTACCGCATCATTTACGATGCCGTCGAAGACGTGCGCAAAGCCCTCGAAGGCCTGCTCGCGCCCAAGCTCAAACGGCATTTTGTCGGCAAGGTGGACGTGCGCAATGTGTTCAAATTAAGCCGTAGCGGCATTGTGGCAGGGTGCTTTGTGTCCAAGGGTAAGATCCGCAACAAGTCGCAGGTGGAAGTCCTGCGCAACGGCGAAGTCGTGCATACCGGGCACATCAGCACGCTCAAGCGGTTCAAAGACGACGTCAAGGAAGTCGCGGAAGGTTTTGAATGCGGTATCACGGTCTCTCATTTCGACAGCATCCAGGTCGGGGACGTCATCGAGGCCTATGAGATCGAGTCCATCGCCCGTAAACTGTAAGGCCTATGCCTAAGACCGTATATTCAGCCATGCGCCCGACGGGCAAGCTCCACTTGGGGCATTTGCTCGGCGCCCTGCATAACTGGGTCGACCTGCAAAAGACCCACCGCTGTATTTTCGCCGCCGCTGACTGGCACGCCCTCATGGGCGAGTATGAAAATCCAAAAGACATTCGTGCTTATACCCATGACATGGTCCTGGACTGGCTGGCCTGCGGCATCGACCCGGACAAAAGCCTGCTGTACGTCCAGTCGGACGTGGCCGAGCATTTGGAACTGCAGATGTTTTTGTCCTGCCTGACCCCGCTGGGCTGGCTGGAACGCAATCCCACGTACAAAGAGCAATTGCGGGAGATCACCACCCGCGACCTGCAGACCTACGCGTTTTTGGGTTATCCGGTCCTGCAGGCGGCTGACATCCTTTTATACAAGGCCGATGCCGTGCCCATCGGCGAGGACCAACTGCCGCACCTGGAACTTTGCCGCGAGATCGGCCGGCGTTTTAATTTTCTGTATAAAAAAGCGGTGTTCGGCGACTGCAAACCGATATTGACCCAAACCCCGCGCCTGCTCGGCACGGACAACCGCAAAATGAGCAAAAGTTACGGCAATACCATCAATCTTTCCGATAGCGCCGAAGAGGTCAAAGCCAAGGCCGTTAAAATGATCACGGACCCCAAGCGCATCCGCATGAACGATCCGGGCCATCCGCAGGAATGCAATGTGTATTCCTATTACCAGGTTTTTGCGCCCGAAGGCAAACAAAAAGCGGTATATGATTGGTGTACCGGCGCCACCAAAGGTTGCGTGGACTGCAAAAAGGAATTGAGCGCCCATGTCAATGAGCTGCTCGGCCCGATACGCGAAAAGCGTTTGAAGCTGGAAAAGAACAAAGGGTACGTCGAGGACGTGCTTAAAGCCGGCGCCCAGAAAGCCCGCGCCATCGCCCAGAAAACCATGGCCGAGGTCCGGGAGGCGGTCTTTCAATGAGCTATAAAGTCCAACTGGAAAAATTCGAAGGCCCCCTGGACCTTTTATTGTATTTGATCCGCAAGAACGACATCGACATCTGCGACATCCCCATCGCCGCCATCACCGACCAGTACATGGCCTATATCGAGACCATGAAACTGCTGGACCTGGAGGTCATTGGGGATTTCCTGGTCATGGCCGCGACCTTGATGCAGATAAAATCCCGCATGCTCCTGCCGCCCGACCCGCTGGCGGCGGAAGACGCGGTGGATCCCCGCGATGAGCTGGTCCAGCGCCTGCAGGAATACCAGAGGTTCAAACAGGCCGCCGAGGACCTGAAAACCAGGGAGGCGGGCCGCCAGGACCTGTTCCGGCGCGTCGTCGACCAGGAACAGCTGGACCAGTTGAGGGAAGACGCGCAGGAAGTCACCTTCGAGGCTTCCCTGTTCGACCTCATCAACGCGCTGAACGCGGCCATGGGCCACGTGCAGGACAAGAAAACCTATAATATCCGCAAGGAAGAATACACCGTCGAAGGCAAGATCCACAGCATCGTGCATTTATTGCTCGACCGCCAGCGCTTGAGCCTGATGGAACTTTTCAGCAAGGCGGCCAGCAAGCAGGAGATGGTGGTCACCTTCATCGCCATTTTGGAGCTCATCCGTTTAAGAGAGATCGTCGCGCTCCAGCGCCGCCAGTTCGACGACATCGAGATCGTGCGCAACAGCGCCAATGAGACAGCCGCCTAAATTATGGAAGAGATCAAACGCCTGGTCCTGACCCAGGAAACAGAAGAAGACAGCGTCGTCGGGCTCACCCTGCGGCCCCAGCGTTTGGGTGATTTTGTCGGCCAGGCCGACCTGGTGGCCGGCCTTCGCGTCGCCATTACCGCGGCCCAAAAACGCGGCGAGCCGCTGGAGCACATTTTGTTCTCCGGCCCGCCGGGCCTGGGTAAAACCTCTTTGGCGCACATCATCGCCTCGGAAATGAACGCCCGCATCACCGTCACCTCCGGCCCGGCCATCGACCGGGCAGGGGACTTCATCGGCATCCTGACCAATTTGGAAAAAGGCGACGTGCTCTTTATCGATGAGATCCACCGCTTGAGCAAGACCGTGGAAGAGTTCCTGTACCCGGCCATGGAAAATTTCAAGATCGATTTTGTCGTCGACAAGGGCCCTTACGCCAAGACCATCAATTTCAGCTTGAAACCCTTTACCCTGATCGGCGCCACCACCCGCAGCGGCCTTTTGACCACACCGTTGCGCGACCGTTTCGGTATTTTTTACCACCTGGACTTCTACAAGGAAGAGGACCTGGCCCGCATCGTGTCTTCATCCGCCGTGAAACTGGGCGTGGAGCTTGACGCGCAGGCCGCCGTGGATATCGCCCGGCGCAGCCGCGGCACGCCGCGCATCGCCAACCGTCTTTTGCGGCGCGTGCGCGACCATGCCCAGGTCAAGACCGGCAAGAACTATATCGACTCGAATATTGTCACCCAGACCATGACCGCGCTGGGCATCGACCCGCAGGGGCTGGATGACCTGGACCGCCGTCTGCTCACCGTCATCAAGACCCATTATTCCGGCGGGCCCGTCGGGGTGGACGCGCTGGCGGCCACGCTCAACGAAGAAGCCGACACCATCATCGACGTGGTCGAGCCCTATCTGCTCAAAGCGGGGTTTTTAAAACGCACCGGCCGCGGGCGTGAGCTCACGGAAGCGGCGCGCAAAATTATATGAAACGCATCCTTATCCTTGCCATCCTTTTGATCTCCGGTGTCGCCGTGGCCGCCAACAAAGAGCGCGCGCATTTGGCCCCTTTGATGGTGCGGGTCGCCATTGTGCGCGATGCCCGTGAGATCGACCTGCAAATTGACGGCAAATACGTGTTCAAGGACGGCGCCACCCGCAAGGAGATCAGCCGCAGCGCGCGTTTGTCCAAATCCACCGTGCGCCTCCTGGACAAGGGCATATTCATCGGCGGGGCGGTGTATCCTTATAAACGCCTCATCGTGCGGCCCTCGCGCGATGCCACGGTCACCATCAACAACCGCCGTTTCCGCGGGGACGTGATGCTCATCCGCACGCCGCAGAACCGCATCACCGTCATCAATGCCATCAACATCGAAGATTACATCAAGGGCGTCCTGTACCACGAAGTCTCGCACCACTGGCCCATGGAGGCGCTCAAGGCCCAGGCCGTGGCCGCCCGCACCTATGCCATGTTCTCTTTGGCCGGCAGCGACAAAGAATACGACGTGACCAATGACATTTATTCGCAAGTGTATGGCGGCAAGACTTCCGAGCGCTACCGCACGGGGCTCGCGGTCGACCGCACCGCCGGGGAGATCCTCGTTTACAAAGACAAGGTCCTGCCGGCGTATTTCCACGCCACCTGCGGCGGCATGACCGAGGACGCCAAAGAACTTTGGAACATCGACCTGCCGCCCCTGCGGGGAGTGACCTGCCCGTACTGCAAGGACTCGCCGCACATGCACTGGAAAAAGAATTTCCGCCTCAAGGACGTCCAGGAAACCCTCAATAAACGCGGCTACAAGACCGGGCCCATCAAGGACATCGCCGTCGTCGACCGCGACCGCAGCGAGCGCATCACCAGCTTGAAGATCACTAGCCGCGACGGCCAGGAGCTGGTCATCAAGGGCAAGGATTTCCGCGAGGCCATGGGCCCCAACATCCTCAAAAGCAATAATTACGAGGTCCACATGCAGGGCTATTATGTCGATCTTGTGGGTAAGGGCTGGGGCCACGGTGTCGGGTTGTGCCAGTGGGGGGCGCGCGGCATGGCCCTGGAGCAGTTCAATTATAAGAAGATCCTGGGGTATTATTATCCCGGCTCCGAGATCGTGGATTACCACGACAAAGCAGCCCCTGACAAAGCGGTCCCTGCCCAACAGCCGGAATGAAGCATTTCGCTCTTGAAGCATACGGCTATCATTTGCCGGAGGAGTTGATCGCGCAGTACCCGGCGCGCAAGCGCGATACGGCGCGGCTCTTGGTCATAGACCGCCGCGCCAACAGCATACGGCACGATGTGTTCTCCTCCGTCGGGAAATATGTCCCGGAGCATACGACCTTTGTGCTCAACAACAGCAAGGTCATTCCGGCGCGGCTCCTGGGCCGGCGGAAAAACGGGGGAGAGGCTGAAGTTTTCCTGCTCAAAGAATTGGAAGACGGGAGCTTCGAGGCGCTGTTAAGGCCGCTCAAGAAGATCCGCGCAAATGAGCCGATGGACTTCGGCCACGGTATCAGCGCGGTCCTGGTGGACAAAGAAAAACGCCTCGTGCGTTTTAATAAGAAGAACATTTTGCGTTATTTGAAGAAAGCCGGGCACATTCCCTTGCCCCCGTACATCAAAAGAAGCGACGAGGCCAGCGACCGCGTGGATTACCAGACCGTGTACGCCAAACGGCCTGGGTCCGTGGCCAGCCCGACGGCGGGACTGCATTTTACCAAACCGCTGATGACGAAATTAAAGACGGCGGGACACGCGTTCAAGGAATTGACCCTGCACATCAATTACGGCACGTTCAAGCCGGTTGAGTGCGCCGACATACGCAAGCACCCGATGCACAGCGAGGGTTACCGGTTTTCAGCGGCGGCGTACCGTTCGCTCCACCGGCCGATCGCCGCGGTCGGTACAACGTCTTGCCGGGTGTTGGAAACAATAGCCCGCACCGGCAAACTGGAAGGCGAGACCGACATTTTCATTTACCCGGGGCATCAATTTAAAATGACCGACATCCTGTTGACCAATTTCCATTTACCCCACAGCACGCTGTTGATGCTCGTCTGCGCCTTCGGCGGCTACGACCTGGTCATGCGCGCGTACAAGGAAGCCATCAAGGAGCGTTACCGTTTTTACAGCTACGGTGACGCCATGGTGATCCTATGAGGACATTCGTCTTGGGCGACATCCATGGCGCGCACAAGGCCCTCGTGCAGTGCTTCCAGCGCTCGGGCTTCCGCTGTGAAGAGGACCGTTTGATCGTCATGGGCGATGTCTGCGATGGCTATCCCCACGTCAAGGAATGCATCGAAGAGCTTTTGACGGTCAGGCATTGCGATTACATCATGGGCAACCACGACGAGTGGGCCCTCAAATGGGCGGAAACCGGCTGGCAGGGCGATATATGGCTCACCCAGGGCGGGCGCAACACCATTACTTCCTACGATTACAAACCCATGCCGCCCAAACACGTGGAATTCCTCAAAAAAGCGCGTTATTACCTCGAATTGGACGGCCGGCTTTTTGTGCACGGCGGTTTCGACCCCGATAAACCCATCGCCGAACAGGACAAAGAGCATTTGACCTGGGACCGCATCCTCCTGCGCCGGGCCTATGACAAATTTTTGAAAAAAGAACCCCATAAATTCGGCGGTTATGAGGAGATCTTCATAGGGCATACGACCACGTTGTCCTTCCAATCCATGATGCCTTTGCATTTTTGCAATGTCTGGGCCATGGACACCGGCGCGGGCTGGGCCGGAAAACTGACCATCATGGACGTGGAGACCAAGAAGTTCTGGCAGTCGGACATCAGCACCGATTTATATCCCACCACCCCCGGCAGATGAATTTTTTCACCCTCATCAAGAAGGACGCGCATACCCACGCCCGCCGCGGCACCATCACCACGCCGCACGGGCAGGTGCCGTCACCCTTTTTCATGCCGGTGGCCACCACCGCCACGGTCAAGACCATGTCCAGCGTCGACATCCTGGACATTGATTCGCCCATCTTACTTTCCAACACCTACCATTTATACCTGCGCCCGGGCCTGGACATCATGGAAGCCGCCGGCGGCCTGCACAAATTCATGAACTGGAACCGGCCCATCCTCACCGACAGCGGGGGATACCAGGCCTTCAGTTTGACTAAATTCCGCAAGATCACCGACGAGGGCGTCAAGTTCCGCTCGCACATCGACGGCAGCCTGCACATGTTCACGCCCGAGAAGGTCATAGACATCCAGCGCGTGCTGGGCTCGGACATGGTCATGCCGCTGGATGAATGTTCGCCCTATCCCTGCGAGCGCCGCAAAGCCCTGCGCGGGCTTAAACGCACCACCATGTGGGCCAAACAAAGCAAAGAGCATTTCCACAAGACCGGCATGTACGCCGCGGGCCAGCGTTTGTTCGCCATCGTCCAGGGCTCGACCTACGAAGACCTGCGCCGCCAGAGCATGCAGGAATTGCTGGAACTGGATCTCGACGCCTATGCCATCGGCGGGGTGAGCGTGGGGGAGACCACCACGGAAATGTTCGAGGCCCTGGACTGGACCGTGCACCATCTCCCTAAGGACAAACCGCGCTACTTCATGGGCATCGGCCTGCCGGAGCAGATCGTCAGGGCCGTGGGGCTTGGCATCGACATGTTCGACTGCTCCATCCCGACCCGCTACGGCCGCCACGGCAGCGCCTTTACTTCCCGCGGCAAGCTCAACATCGGCAATGCGGAATTTACCAAAGACTTCCGGCCCCTGGATGAGGCCTGCGAATGCCACGTGTGCAAAAACTACACCCGCGCCTATATCCGCCATCTGCTCAATCTCAACGAGATCACCGGCGTGCGGCTGATGAGCTTTCACAACGTCTATTTTTATGTTAAATTGATGGAGCGTATCCGCGCCGCCATCGAGCAGGACCGCTACGCGCAATTTACGAAAGACTTCATGGATGCCTATGCTTCGAATTGATGTCATCACCATTTTCCCGGACATGTTTTCCACTGTGGTCGGCCATTCCATCATCAAGCGGGCCCAGGAGAAGAAAAAAGTCGCCATCCATGTCCACGACCTGCGTACTTTCAGCGCGGACAAAAAGCGCCGCAGTGTGGATGACCGCCCCTTTGGCGGGGGACCGGGCATGGTGCTGTCAGCCCAGCCCTTATTTGACGCCATCAAGAAGATCAAAGGCCGGCGCAAGGCCAGGGTCATTTACACCTCGCCCGCCGGAAAGCCCTTCACCCAGCCCCATGCAAAACGCTTGACTAAGCATAAGAATTTAATTATTATATGCGGCCACTACGAGGGGATCGACGAACGGGTACGCCTCAAGCTCGTTGACGAGGAGATCTCCATCGGGGATTATGTCCTGACCGGCGGCGAATTGCCGGCCATGGTCATCATCGACGCGCTGACCCGCCTGGTGCCCGGGGTCCTGGGCAAGGCCCAATCGCTGGAACAGGAGTCGTTCGAGAGCAATATGCTGGAGGGGCCGCAGTACACCCGCCCGGCAAATTTTCGTGGTTTAAAGGTGCCGGATGTGCTATTATCGGGCGATCATAAAGCCATAGAGCACTGGCGAAAAGCCCAGGCGATACAGAAAACAAAGAAGATAAGACCGGATTTAATGGAAGGGGTTTAAAATGGTAGCCGCACATGTTTCAAAGATACAAATGGTCGACCAGGGCCAACTGCGCAAAGACATCCCGGCTTTTGATGTCGGCGACATCCTCAAGATGAGGATCAAGGTCAAGGAAGCCGACAAGGTGCGCATCCATCCCTTCGAAGGCACGGTCATCCGCAAAGCCGGCCGCGGCCTCGCCGCCTCGTTCACCGTCCGCAAGATCTCCTTCGGTGAGGGTGTGGAGAGGACGTTCCCCATCAATTCACCGGTCATCGACAAGATCGAAGTTGTCAGCAAGGGCGTTGTCAAACGCGCCAAATTGTATTACCTGCGCGACCGCTTAGGGAAAAAAGCCCGTGTCACAGTCGACCAGGGCCAGGCCAAGGCCACCCAAACACAGACTCAAGCACAAACCGCCTAAGCTTTTTGGTAATTTATGGTCGGCTACGAAAAGAAGGCCATCGCTGACGGCTTTCGCTTCATCTTCGGTATCGATGAGGCGGGCCGCGGGCCTTTAGCGGGCCCGGTAGTCGCCGCCGCCGTTTACCTTCATTCCTCCCGCCCACGTTTCAAGACTACCATCAATGATTCCAAACAAATGACCGCCCGGTCCCGGGAAGCCGCCTTCCACGAGATATTGGACCATGCCGTCGTTGGTGTGGGGGCCGTCAGCGAAACCGCCATCGACCACATCAACATTCTCAACGCCAGCCACCATGCCATGGAGTTCGCGGTCCTGCACCTGGTACGCCGCATGCCCGCCGAGCTGACCACGTCCCGCGATTTCCGCCGCCACGTCATGCTGCTGGTTGACGGCAACATTTTCCGTTCCAAACTCCCGTATTCCTACCGCACCATCATCAACGGGGACGCCAAGTGCCTGTCCATTGCCTGCGCCTCCATCATCGCCAAAGTCATCCGTGACCGTATGATGGACCATTACGACCGCGTTTTTCCCCAGTACGGGTTCAAACAGCACAAGGGCTACCCGACACAGGAGCACCGCGCGGCCATCAGGGAACACGGCGCCTGCCGCCTGCACCGCAAGAGTTTTACACTCCTATAAATAAAAAATCCCCGGAGGGATCTCCGGGGAATGGTTGGTTTTTTGATGGTTAATGATGCGTGTTGTGCTGGCGCATTTCTTTGCGGGTGCGGTAGTCCAGGTAAAACAGGATGCCGACGAATAATAGTATTACTACAACTCCTCCGATTGCGATCATTGCCGACCTCCTTTTTCGATAATTATAACACTTGCCATGAAGAGCGCAATAGCGACTATTACAAAACCGAAGCGTAAAAGCATGGGTAGTTTTTCGAAAAATAACTCGCAAATCCGACTGTCAGTATCGCTTTGCTTATATCCCCAAGATATTTAGCGATGAATTCCCGGGTTTCTTTGTTAACGATAAGGCGCACGGCAACTCCTTTCGGCTTGTTCCGCAGGCGAAAGGGGTCAGGGGAAACCCGGCAAAGACGGAGAGATTATTGTTTAGATATGAACGTTGCGGGGGAAATGCTATTAACGGTTTTAATTTAACAAAAAGCGTCGACCCTGTCAATTCTCTTTACCTTGCCATTTTATCTGCTAATATTGACCTTATTCCAGCCATTTATCCCACATAAAGGAGAGATTTCATGAGAAAGTTCGCTTTAGGGGTCGCGTTCTTAGTCGTCTTTGCCGCCGGCGCGAGGGCGGAAGCTCCCATGATGAAAGAGGGCCAATGGACCATGAACGTGGTCACCAAGATCGAGGGCATGCCGGAGGTCGATAAGGCCATGAAAGAGCTTGAGAAAATGCCCCCGGAAGCCCTGGCCATGGTCAACCAGATGTCCGAGAAAATGGGCGTCAAGATCAATGGCACGAGCGATGGGATAGCGACCACCGTCACCCAGTGCCTCAACAAAGCAAAACCCATCCCCGACCCCAAGAGCGCGGAAAACTGCCAGGAAACCCACGAAACCAACGGCAATACCGTCAAGTTCCACATGACCTGCAAAAGCCGGCAGATCCAGATGGAATCCGACGGGTGGGTCACCTATAACGACGACACCATGGAAGGGCTGTACAAGTCCCACCAGGTGGCCAATGGCACGCCATCGGACATGACCGTCAAGATGAGCGGCAAATATATCGGTCCCTGCCCGTAAGCGCGGCTAACACAAGGAGGAGATATGTGTCCCACAATATCCATTAATTACATGGCAGTCGCGGCGGCAGTGGCGGCAAGCTTCGTTTTCGGTTTCCTGTGGTACGGCCCTTTGTTCGGCAAGACATGGGCGGGGCTGATGGGCATCAAGATGGACAAGGAGTGCAAGCCGGCGGCCTGGGTATTCGTCGTGGCCATCATCGGCACGTTCCTTACCGTGTATGTCATGAACTACAGCACTAAGGTCTGGATGGCCTCGTCTTGGGGTTTAAGCCCGGACAAGCCTGCCTATATGTACGGGTTTTTCTCCGGATTCTTTACCTGGCTGGGTTTTTATGTGCCCATGCTGTTGGGCCATGTGACCTGGGAAGGCAAGCCGTGGAAGCTGTTCGGCCTTAACGCGGTGTACTATTTCCTTAATCTGCAGATCATTGCCATGATCCTGGCGTATTGGCGTTGATGTAGGGATCCGCATGCCCAACTACGATTTCAAATCCCTTTCCAATTACGACTTTGAATGCTTATCACGCGATCTCCTTCAAAGAGAGCTTAAAATAACTCTAGAGAGTTTTAAAACTGGCCGAGATCAAGGGATTGATTTTCGCTACTCAACAAACCCTTCCTCTAAAGTCATTGTACAGGCTAAACATTTTTTGGGGTCAAGCTACGCTACACTTTTTAATCATTTAAAGAATAGCGAACTCCAAAAAGTAAAAAATCTTTCACCGAGCCGGTATATTTTAACAACCTGCAAAGGACTAACTCCTCTCAATAAGGATACAATCAAAACATTATTTGAGCCGTACTGTGTAGCTACAGCAGATATTTATGGACAAGATGACTTAAATAATTTGTTAGGAAAATTTCCTGATATTGAGAAGTCCAATTTTAAATTATGGTTAACAAGTTCTGCCGTACTCGACAAGATTTTACATAGTGGTATTTACAACCAAACGGAGATTGGAGTTGAAGGGATTAAGAAAAAGCTAAAATACTATGTTCCTAATGAAAGTTTTGAAGAGGCACAGAAGATACTTAGCGAATTACATTATTGTATTATAGCTGGCATGCCGGGCATTGGTAAGACAACGCTAGCCGAAGCATTATTAATATTTTATTTAGATCAAGATTATCAGATTATAAAAGTTTCTAATGACATAACCGAAGCCGTAGAAGTATTTGAGTCTTGTAAGAAGCAAGTATTTTATTATGATGATTTTCTTGGACAAAATAATCTCAAAGAGAAGCTCAATAAAAATGAAGATGAAAGATTGCTACAGTTCATAAGAACGATAAAACAATCTAAAAATAGTAAGTTTATTTTTACGACACGCGAATATATATTGAATCAGGCAAAAGAGAGCTACGAGAAGCTAGCACATTCAGATTTTGATCTCAGAAAATGTGTTATTGATCTATCAAAATATAGGAAATTTCAGAGAGCAAAGATATTGTTTAATCATATATTCTTTTCGAATCTACCTCAGGAATACAAGGAGGCTCTCCTTGCAGATAAGAATTATCTAAAGATTATTAACCACAGAAACTACAATCCACGCATTATTGAGGGCATGTGCGATTGGTCAAAATGTCAATCTATAGAGATCAAGGATTACTATTTGGAATTCTATAAGAATCTAAATAACCCCGTTAGAATTTGGGATCATGCATTCAATAAACAGATCGCAGGCGCATCTAGATTTCTTTTAATTGCTTTATATACTTTGCCAGAAGAGGTACTCCTAACAGATTTAGAAGCGGCCTTTACAAATTTTTATAATGCTCAGGCAAGAAAATATAGATTCTCTCGAACGCCTGGTGATTTTAAGATGGCGCTGAAAGAATTAGATGGTAACTTTGTTGTGTTGGATAAGATTCATGAAAGTTTGGTTGTTAAATTCCACAATCCTTCAATTCGTGATTTTTTAGAAAATTATCTGCTGGAAACTCCTATCTTAATAGAGGAAGTTTTTGAATCTGTTATATATTTTGAGCAATTACAATTTTTGTTGGGAGATCCACCAACTCCTTTTGAAAGTATTTTAAAAACACAAATAAACCGAGACCAAAACGAAATTAGAACAATACTTGATAGGATTTTTTACTCTAAAAGTCCAAAGTTATATACTATTCAAAGGGGCAAAATAACTTCAAGAGAAAATATAGGATTCTCGATTGAGTTAAGATTACTCCATGTCTTAAAAATAGTAGAGAGAATATCCATCCAAAGTCTTGAAGAAATGATTAATAAGATCGTGGGCGTATTAACAGTAAATGTTAATGAGGGTAATATTAATAAATGGGCTTTGTTAGAGCTTCTGAAACATCTTAAGGGTCATAGATTTAATTTCGCTGAACTGCTTCAAGCTTCTAGAATATACTTTAGAAAATCCACATTACAAATAGAAGATTATGAATATCTCCTAGATCTTTCAGAAATGTTCGCAGGTCTTTACGCCGATACCGAAATACAAGAAATACGTCTAGAGTTTGAGGAATTTTATATAAGCGATATTGATTCTGTATGTTCGGAATACGATGCTGACCAAATCTCTCAGTACTCAAATGACCTAGAAAAGATTGCTATGTATCTAGATATTGACGTCGACAAAGAAATAAAGATTTTGAAGAAAAGATATGAATCAATATTGTCTGACTACCCAGAGGATGATGGAGGAGACTACGAGCGCTCGATTGGATCAGATGATGATTCAGATGAGCATATTCAAGAACTTTTCGAAGCTCTTAGAATCGAATAAGACCTAAGTGATTTAATAGATATTTTTTTAGTTCTATAAGTCTTCTAGTTTAAAACTATTTGGTTATGATTTAACCTTCCCGCTTTACACTTTTAATAAGTTTTGTTATATTATCCCGTCCTCCAGAGATACCTAATTCCTAATATTTCTGGTATTTAAAAGCGGGCCACACTTGCTTTTGTCGTTCTGGTATCGCAAGTGTTGCCCCAAATTTCTCTAGATGTATTTGAGAAAGTTATTCTAAGGTAATTTGGGGCCATTAGCTCATCCGGTAGAGCATCTGACTCTTAACGAGCTAGTTTATATATAAATTGTGCCCAAAGCTGTACCCAAATCTCGTAAGCCATTCCAATACATTAAGTTAAGGAGACATCAGGTTGACTATAATTTGTAATTATTCTAAGGAACATTTCTAAGATGAGAAAAGATCAAATTCCTTGGTATAAACAATTATGGGCTAAAGTAACTTATGTTGTAGTGTTAGTTTGGGCTGTGGTTGCCGGTTGGCCCAGTAATTTTATTGATTATTGGCATTGGTGGATTCCTCCTCAATCAATTAGCGCATTGAAATTGGAAATAGAAAGCAATGACATTGTTTTGAAGAATAATTATTTGATAGTTACTCAAGATAGAGGTGGGTTACAACAAAATGAAACCAAAGGGTTCTCAGGCAAATTATGGTTTCCTTTAAGGCCATTAACAAGTTTTTCTTTTCAATCATGGGAGGATTTGCGACAGAAGCATCCTAAAGGTATTAACCAGTTTAAAGACAAGGCTATTCTTAGTGAATATTATGCTTCTTTAAAAGATGCCCAGATTTATATAAATGATCGGGAGCAATTCAGAATTACAAAAGAACAAGATCAACCAAATTTAAAGACATTAAGTTTATTAACAAGCAATGTAATAGCTTCCCTGGAGAAAGCAGAGAAATGTGCTACAAAGGTCGAGGAGTTTCTTAGGAGTGATTTAAATAAACAGTGGGGGGTCATACAAACTACTAGCCCAGCTACAGGAGATACAATGTACTCCCCAGTTACAGGAGAGACGGCATACTTTGTTGATTCTATAAATGTTGCGAGTGGAAGTACAGTTAGAATGAAGATGCATCAAAATTAGGCGTATCTAGGGTATTACGGCCCAAACAATCTCTCGATGAACAATCATAATAGCTGCAAAGTTCGTTCCCTAAGAAACTCCCAGTAGTTTAGGATTCTATTATGCCCTCCCCTGAAGATGAAATAGCACATAAGACGGGAGTACTTCTACAAAAGGCGGGACTAAGAAAGATACCTGCTGTCGATCATATATCAAACCTGATCATCGCTGCGATTTCTATATTCCCTGAGCCCGTAGCGCAAGCGTTAGCATCATTAATGGGAAGTTATATTCCCAAAGCAAAAGACGAGAGGCTTTTAGATTTTGTGGAATCTCTTGCGCAAGATGTAGAAAGAGTCAAAGGCCAGATTAAAGCGGATTTGATTCATCAGGATCAGTTTGCCTTTGTATTAGAGAAAACATTTAGAGGGGTATTGGATAATTATCAGAAAGATAAGATTGATGCCTATAGGGCGGTCTTTATTAATGCGCTCATAAATAAAGATTCATTATGTGATGAAGAGCAAGAAATTTTCTTAAAAATATTGGATAATTTTACTGTCCGACACTTGCGCATCTTAGCAGTTTTAAATATGCGTCATCGTGATAGAAGCGATCTTTTCGATGTAATTACAGAGTATAATCCCGGCTATGACAAAGAAAGTATAATTTATGTTATGGAAGATCTAAGGAATCATGGTTTGGTTCATCCAAAAGGAACTGTTATGAGTTTTGAAATGAATGCTAATTATAATCAACTAACTCCTATGGGCAAGAAGTTCGTATCCTTTATTTCACTAGAAACTTAAATTAGTATATTTTTTACTGAAATATCCGAGCTGATTTAATAGACTCGGATATTTTTTTGTCTATTTGGTAGGGAAAGACTTGACCGAACGTCAGGTTTTGCTATAATCGCCACACGATTTATAGAGCATCTGACCAGTAATCAGATTCAAAAGTTAATATCTCTCGGTTAGATTTGGTGTGTTAAAAATTGTGCCCAAAATGTGCCCAATTTGCAGTAAAATAGGTCTAAATTTGTTGTAATTTCTAAGAACCTCGTCGAGGCCTAAAATTGCTATTTTAGGGCCATTAGCTCATCCGGTAGAGCATCTGACTCTTAATCAGAGGGTGGCTGGTTCGAGTCCAGCATGGCCCATATTTATAACGCTATGACCGTCGAAGAACTTAAACGCAAAGCTCCCCAATTCCGCTGTGACATCCTGGAAACCCTGGAAGCCGCGGGGTCCGGGCATCCGGGCGGGTCGCTTTCCGCGGTCGAGATCATGCTGGCCCTGTACGGCCATGCCATGAACCACCGGCCCAATGACCCCAAATGGGAAGGCCGCGACCGGCTCATTGTTTCCAAAGGCCATGTGTCCCCGGTGGTTTATGTCACCCTCGCCAATTTCGGCTATTTTCCCAAAGAAACGCTCAAGACCTTCCGTAAATTAGGCAGTATCCTGCAGGGCCACGTGCACACCAAGGTCCCCGGTGTTGAGTTCAATACCGGTTCCCTGGGCCATGGGCTTTCCTTCGCCAACGGCATCGCTTTGGGCGCGAGACTGCGCAAGAAAGATTTCAAGGTCTATTGCCTCATGGGCGACGGCGAGATCCAGGAGGGCAGTGTCTGGGAAGCGGCCATGACCGCGGCCCACCATAAACTGGACAATGTCTGCGCCATCGTGGATTATAATAAGGTCCAGGAGAACGGCCCCACCAATGAGATCAAGAATCTGGAGCCCCTTGGCCAGAAATGGCAAAGCTTCGGCTGGCATGCCATCGAAGTTGACGGCCACAGCGTTGAGAAGGTCATAGAGGCCCTGGATGAATTCAAAGACATCAAAGGCAAGCCCACGGTCATCATCGCCCACACCGACAAAGGCAAGGGCGTGTCCTTCATGGAAGGCAAAAGCGCCTGGCACGGCAAAGCGCCCAACAAAGAGCAATTGGCCGCGGCCTTAAAGGAATTGAAGTGATGGAATTAAAACCCACTCCAACCAGGGACGGTTTCGGCGAAGAGCTGGTGTCCTTAGGCAAAACCAATCCCAATATCGTGGTGACCTCCGGTGACCTGGAAGACGCCACCCGCGCCGAATATTTCAAGAAAGAATTCCCGGAGCGTTTCTTTAATTTGGGCATCACCGAACAGGACGTGGTCGGCACCGCCGCCGGTTTAAGCAGCCAGGGCTTTGTCGCTTTCGCGACGTCCTTTGCCGTGTTCCTGACCAACCGCGCCTATGACATGATCCGTTTGGATGTGTGTTATAACAATTGCAATGTGAAGGTGGTCTGCTCCCACGGCGGGGTGACGGTGGGGGAGGACGGGGCCAGCGCCCAGTGCCTGGAAGATTTCGCCATCATGCGCGTTTTGCCCAACATGCGGGTCATCTGCCCCTGCGATTATATCGAAGCCAAAAAAGCCACCCGCGCCATCGCCAATGAATACGGCCCCTTTTATATGCGCACCTCGCGCGTGCCGCTTCCCATCCTGACCAAGGATTCCGACGCCTTCATCATCGGCAAAGCCAATGTCCTGCGTCCGGGCAAGGATGTCACCATCATCGCCTGCGGGGTCATGGTGACGGAAGCCATGTCAGCGGCGGAAAAGCTTAAAAGCGAAGGCATTGACGCGCGGGTCATCAATATGCATACCATCAAACCCATCGATGTCCTGGCCATTGAAACAGCGGCATGGGAAACCGGCGCCATCGTCACGGCCGAGGAGCACCAGGTCAACGGGGGCTTGGGTTCCGCGGTGGCGGAAGTGGTCACCCAGCGCGCGCCCGTGCCCATGGAAATGGTGGGGGTCAAAGATTCTTTCGGTGAGAGCGGCACGCCGGCGCAATTATTGGCCGCCTATGGCCTTAAAGATGTCAATATTGTTGAAGCCGCCAAGAATGTCTTAAAGAGGAAGAAGAAATGAGCAAGATGCATGAATTGGCCAAGTTAGGCCAAAGCCTGTGGCTGGATAATATGAGCCGGGCCATGATCGAAAGCGGCAAGTTAAAGTCTTTGATCGGCCAGGGCTTGCGCGGGCAGACCTCCAACCCCACCATTTTCAAACAAGCCATTGCCACCAGCAACGATTACGACAAGCGCATCATCGAATTGACCGAGAACCACAAAAATACTTTTGAGATCTACGACGAGCTGACCATCAAGGACGTGCAGGACGCGGCCGACCTGTTCCGCGGTGTGTACGATGCCACCAAGGGCCTGGACGGTTATGTGAGCCTGGAGATCAACCCGAAGCTGGGCAATGAGCTCGACCAGCAGTTCAACGAAGGCCTGCGCCTGTGGAAGAAGCTCGCCCGTCCCAATGTGATGATCAAGGTGCCGGGCACCAAGAACGGCTGTATGGTCTTTGAACGCCTGCTGGCGCACGGGGTCAATGTCAATGTGACGCTCATTTTTTCCGCCGAGCAATATGCCCAGGTGGTGTGGTCGTATTTTAAAGGTTTGAAAGCTTTGGCGGAAAAGGGCGGGGACTTGAACAAGGTCCGCTCGGTGGCCAGCGTGTTCGTCAGCCGTTTGGATACCGCCGTTGATAAGTGGATCGACGCTAATCCTGCCGCGTCTTCTTTGCGCGGGGTCGCGGCCACGGCCAATTGTGAGATCATCTTCCATAAATTCGAGAATTTTTTTGGCGGCGATGAGTTTAAGGCCCTGGCGGCCAAAGGCGCCCACGTCCAGCGCGTGCTGTGGGCTTCCACCGGCACCAAAGACCCCAAATATAGCGACCTTAAATACGTCACCGGTTTGGTGGCCGACCCAACGGTCAACACCATGCCGGACAAGACTTTGGAAGCATACCTGGACCATGGCGCGGCGAAGGCCGCCATGCCGGGCGATGTCGCCCTGGCCCAGCGCAATATCGAGCAATTGCGGGCTTTAGGCATCGATGCCAATGTGGTGTGTTTGAAGTTGCTGGAAGAGGGCTTGGCCGCCTTCGAGAAGTCCTTCGAGGAATTGATGACTTCCATCGAGGACAAATCTAAGAAAATTGCTGGTATTTCCCGGTAATTTTGTTAGATTAGCAGTTAAGGGATTTTAACCAACAAGGAGGAAGTAATGGATAAGAAATTAGTAGTCCTGACCGCTTTGATCGCGCTTTCAGCCGGCCTTGTCTTCGCCCAGGCGCTGCCCCCCGGACCGGCTGTGGATGCCGTTAACAATGAGCAAATGAACGCTGACATGCCGGCGCCTCCTTCGGTCCCGCTTGCGGCAGTTCCACCTGTGAATGATACCGCTGTGGCCGCTAACACAGTTTCACCTATGGATACCCCTGTGATCGATAACAATGGGCAAATGAACGCCGAGCAAATAAACGCTGACATACCACCGCCTCCTCCTATGGTTCCGCCCATGCCGGATGCCCCGAACGCCACAGTGGATAACACCACAAATCCGTAAGTACTTATTTCAAGAGGGGTACAGTATTTGATTCATTTAAATATTGTACCTCTCTTTTTTTATATTAAACTAATACGGTATGCACCCCTGGCGGAACATATCGTCCTTGTCCTACCCGCAGATCCGCGCCCTGCAAAACCAGCGCCTGCATGAGTTTATCAACAAGCGCGTTTACCCCTTCAATCCCCATTACCGCAAGCTTTTTGACGACAACCACATAGACCCCCGCGGCATCCGCGGCGTAGGGGACCTGGCGCGCATCCCGTTTTCTACCAAGCTGGACCTGGTGTCCAAAGACGATCCGCAGAAATTCAAGGAATTCGTGCTTGCCCCGGACAAGGCCCGGCTCATGACCCCGGCGGTGATGGTGGAGGCATTGTTGAGGGGCAAGGAAGCCGTACAGGACCGGCTGGTCAGGGAATACCAGCCCGTTTTCATGACCTTTACCACGGGCACCACCAACACGCCGGTGCCGTTTGTCTACAGCCGTTATGACCTGGATAATTTGAATCTTTCCGGCGCGCGTATGGTAGAATTATTCAAGATAGGCCGGGATGAGCGCATCATGAACATTTTCCCTTTTGCCCCGCATTTGGCCTTCTGGCAGGTGCTCTTCGGGGCCATCGAAGGCGGGGTGTTCGCTTTCAGCACCGGCGGGGGAAGGGTGATGAGCACGGAAGGCCACCTGGCGGCGCTGGCGCGGGTCAAACCCACGGCCATCCTGGGCGTGCCCAGTTACGTTTACCATTTGGTGCGCCTGGCGCAGGAAAAAGGCCAGGACCTTTCCTATATCAAGAAGATCGTGCTCGGGGCGGCCAAGGCCGGTGTGGGATATAAACAGAAATTGGCCCAAATGCTTAGCAGCCAGGGCGCGAAGGATGTGCGCATCTTCGGTACCTATGGCTTGACCGAAGCCCGCAGCGCTTGGGCCGAATGCCCGGCGGACAATGACAAGAGCAGCGGCTACCACCTGTACCCGGATAAGGAGATCTTCGAGATCATTGACCCCAAGACCGGCGAGGTCAAAGGCGAGGGCGAGGATGGGGAACTGGTTTACACCCCGCTGGATGGCCGCGCCAGCATCGTCCTGCGCTACCGCACCGGCGATTTTGTCAAAGGCGGCATCACGCACGAGCGCTGCCCGTTCTGCGGGCTCATGACCCTGCGGCTGTCGAACGACATTTCCCGGCTCTCCGACACCAAGGACCTGAATCTCTCCAAGGTCAAGGGCACGCTGGTCAATTTGAACCTGTTCGCCTCTGTGCTCAATGACATGCCCGAAGTGGAAGAGTGGCAGATCGAGCTTCGCAAGCACAACAATGACCCGCATGACGTCGATGAACTGGCGGTATTGTTGAGCGTCAAGGGCAGCGTCGATGAATCGGCCTTTGCCTCCAAAGTCAAAGATAAATTGACCGTGACGACCGAGATTACGCCCAATGAGGTCAAATTTTTGCCCCTGGCCGAGATGGTCAAGCGGCTGGAGCTGGAAACGGCCAATAAGGAAAAACGCATTTTGGACTTGAGGCCGAAAGGATAGATATGGAACGCATCGCCATCGTGGACGGCATCCGCACCCCTTTTTGCAAGATGGGGACAAGCTTCAATAATATCAGCGCCGTGGAACTGGGGCGCATTGCCTGCCGCGAGCTCATCGAGCGCACGGGGCTGGATGTGAAGAACATCGACGAGGTCATCTTCGGCTGTGTCAGCCAGCCCGCGGACGCGGCCAATATCGCGCGGGTCATCGGACTGCTTGCCGGTGTGCCCAAAACCACTCCCGCTTATACCGTGCACCGCAATTGCGCCTCCGGCATCGAGTCGGTGGTCAGCGCCGCGCTCAAGATCCACGCGGGCGAGGGCAGCTGCATCCTCGCCGGCGGTACGGAATCCATGAGCAATATCCCGCTGTTCTTTTCGAAGGAAGCCCAGGACCTTTTCGGCGCCCTGCAAAGGGCCAAGACGCCGCTGAGCAAACTCCAGGCCATGCTGCGGTTTAGGCCGCATCATTTCGCGCCCCGCATTGGTTTGGCATTAGGCCTCACCGACCCGGTCTGCGGCCTGAACATGGGCCAGACCGCGGAAGTGCTGGTCAAGGAATTCGGCATCACCCGCAAGGAGCAGGATGAATTCGCCCTGCGCAGCCACCAGCGCGCCATCGCGGCCCGCGCCGTACTGCGCGAGGAGATCGTGCCTGTCATCGCCGGCCCCAAATACAAGGAAGCGGTGCAGGACGACAATGGCCCGCGCGAAGGCCAGACCATGGAAGCGCTGGCCAAATTGAAACCTTTCTTTGAAAAAGGCACGGGCACCGTGACCGCGGGCAATTCCTCCCAGGTCACCGACGGGGCCTGCGCCATTTTGGTCATGAGCGAGGCCCGCGCCAAAGAACTGGGCTACACGCCGCTGGGCTACATGACCTCATTCGCTTTTGCCGGGGTGGAGCCCGCGCGCATGGGCATAGGACCGGCGTTTGCCATTCCCAAGGCCTTGAAGAAGATCGGCAAGAAACTTTCCGACATGCAGGCCATTGAGATCAACGAGGCCTTTGCCGCGCAGGTCCTGGCCTGCGCCAGGGAACTGGATGTCGATCCGGTCAAACTCAATGCCAACGGCGGGGCCATTGCTTTGGGCCATCCGGTGGGCAGCTCCGGCAGCCGTCTCATTGTCACCATGCTCAAACATTTGAAACGCAATAATCTTAATACCGGCATCGTATCTTTGTGCGTCGGCGGCGGCCAGGGCGCGGCCGTGGTCTTGGAACGTTAAACGAGGAGGGGTCTGATGGTCCGCATTGTCCTTACACTGTTGTGCGTTTTTCTGGCCGTGCCGTTCGCCTTCGCGGGCGCCATTGTCAGCACCCTCGATGACCAGGATTCCGTCGAGGTCACGGTCTATAACAGCAATATCGGCCTGGTCAAGGACACGCGCCATTTAAAACTGGCCAAGGGCGGGGGAGAATTGCGGTTCATGGACGTGGCCTCCGGCATCATGCCCTACACCGTCCATATCCAGTCTTTGGATGACGCGTCGGCTTTAAGCGTGCTGGAGCAGAATTATGAATATGACCTCATGGATTCCAATAAATTGCTGGATAAATACGTGGGCAAGGACATCAAGCTCCTTAACATCAATCCCTACCAGGACAAGAAAGAGACCATTGAGGCCACGCTGTTGAGCAACAATAACGGGCCGATATACAAAATCAACAATGAGATCTATCTGGGCCACCCCGGTTACCAGGTCCTGCCGGAAATTCCCGAGAACCTTATCGCCAAACCGACCCTGACCTGGCTTTACGATTCGGCCAGCGACGCTTCGCAGAAAGTGCAGGTGTCTTATTTGACCAGCGGCGTCAACTGGCGCGCGGATTATGTGGTGGTGGTCAACAGCGACGATACATCGGCGGATTTGGGCGGCTGGGTGACCCTGGACAACCAGAGCGGGGCCACCTATAAGAACGCCCAGTTGAAACTGGTGGCGGGCCAGGTCAACCGCGTCCAGAACGCGTACGCCGCTCCCGAGTCCATGCTTGCCGGCCGGGCAGCGGACAGTGTTTCCCAGTTCCAGGAGCAATCCTTCTTCGAATACCACATTTACGACCTCCAGCGCAAGACCACCATCAAGAACAACCAGACCAAGCAGGTCAGCCTGCTCGATGCCGCCGGCATCAAAGTGGAAAAAGAGTTCATCGTCCGCGGTGAGCAGCAATATTATTACGGCAATTACTCCAACCAGTCCATGAAACCGCCGGTCAATGTATTCTTGAAGTTCCGCAATTCCAAAGACAACCACTTAGGCATGCCTTTGCCGGCCGGGACCATGCGCTTATACAAGGAAGATTCCAAGAAAAGCCTGCAGTTCATCGGCGAGGATGCCATCAAGCATATCCCTAAGGACGAGGACGTGGAACTGCGGGTCGGCGAGGCCTTTGACGTGGTGGCCGAGCGCGTGCAGACCAATTTCCAGCAGTATAACCGCGCCTATGACACCGAGTGGGAGATCACTTTGCGCAACCACAAAGAGGGCAATATCAAAGTGGCCGTGATCGAGCCGCTTTACGGGGATTGGCAGGTGTTAAAGAGCTCCCTGCCTTACAAAAAAGTGGATGCCGCGACCATCCGTTTCGATGTGGATGTGGCCAAAGACCAGGAAGTCAAAGTCACCTACGCGGTGCGGGTAAGGACACCTTAAGCTATGTCGGTTTTCTACAAGGAAGAAGATAATATCGCCTACATCACCTTTGACGCGGTCGATTCCAAGGTCAATGTGCTGGGCTCCGATGTGATCTTGTGGTTTGAGAAGATCCTCGACAATTTCAAGAACGCCTCCGCTTTAAAAGCCCTGGTCATCCAGAGCGCCAAGAAGGACATTTTTATCGCCGGCGCGGACATCAAAGAGATCGAGAACATCACCGAGTCGGCCGACGGCAAAGCCAAGTCCCAGGCCGGGCAGAAAGTGTTCAATAAACTGCAGGACCTGCCCCTGCCCACCGTGGCGGTCATCGATGGCGCGGCTTTGGGGGGAGGGTGCGAGCTGGCTTTGGCCTGCCGTTACCGCGTCGCCACCTTCAATGACAAAGTGCGCATCGGCCTGCCGGAGGTGAACCTTGGGTTCGTGCCCGGTTTTGGCGGCACTTACCGCCTGCCGCGGCTGTTGGGCCTGCAGGGCGCGCTTAAGATCATCCTTTCCGGCAAACCCGTCGATGGCAAGACCGCTTTGAAAATGGGTTTGGTGGACCGTTTGTACCCGCAAGCCGGCTTGGCCGAACGCATCAAGGAATTCGTCGGGGAAATAGCCGCTTCTCCGACCAGGCGTGTTGTTAAAAGGCCGGCGAAAAAAGGTTTCGACGCTTTCCTGGACAATAATCCTTTCGGCCGCAACATTGTTTTCAATAAATCCCGCGAACAGGTGCTCAAGGCCACCAAAGGTTTTTACCCGGCGCCATTGCGCGCTTTGGAGCTGGTGCAGAAAACCGCGCTCCTGGGCCGTGGGCAGGCTTTGGACATTGAATCCAGCGTTTTCGCGGAACTGGCGGTCACGCCTTTGTCCAAAAATTTGGTGAAGGTGTTTTACCTGTCCGAGAAATTCAAGAAACTGGCCGTGCCCGGCACGGAGAATATCAAACCTAAGGCCATCAACAAGGCCGCGGTCATCGGCGCCGGGGTCATGGGTGGGGGCATCGCGCAATTATTGAGCAACCGCGGGGTGTGGACGCGCATCAAGGACATCAACTACGATGCCATCGCCAAGGGCCTCAAGGCCGCTTACGACGTTTATGCCCAATCGCTCAAGCGCCGCGGCATCAAGCCCCATGAATTGAACGCCAAGATGGGCATGATCTCGGGCACGCTCGATTACAGCGGTTTCAAGAACGCGGACATTGTCATCGAGGCCGTGGTCGAGAACATGGACGTCAAGAAAAATGTGTTCGCGGAAATGGCCGCCAACGCGGGGTCCGCCATCCTGGCCACCAATACCTCGTCGCTGTCGGTGACGGAAATGGCCAAAGCGGTGCCGGACCCGTCAAGGGTCGTGGGTTTCCATTTTTTCAATCCCGTGCACCGCATGCCCTTGATCGAGATCATCACCACGCCGCAAACCTCTCCTGAAACTTTGGTTTCGGCCCTGGAATTCGCCAAGCGTTTAGGCAAGGTGCCCATCATCGTCAAGGACGCGCCCGGTTTCCTGGTCAACCGCATTTTATTGGGCTATATCAACGAGGCCGGACGCCTGCTGCGCGAGGGGCTTTCCATCGGGAAAGTGGACAAGATCGCCGTCGATTTCGGCATGCCCATGGGCCCGTTCACGCTTTCCGACGAGGTCGGCCTGGATGTGGGGGTCAAGGTCCTGCATGTCCTGGAAGCGGGCCTGGGACCGCGCTTTAACGCGGGGCCGGTGTTCGACAAGATATTGGAAAAGAAATTATTCGGCAAGAAAACCGGCAAAGGGTTTTATATTCACGGTAAAGAACACAAGGTCAATCCCGAGGTCGTGGCCTTGGTCAAGAGCGGCGGGAATGTTCCTGCCCAAGAAGCAATAGACCGTATGGTATACATCATGGTCAATGAAGCCGCCATGGTCCTGCAGGAAGGGCTGGTGGACGGCCCGGACACCGTGGATGTGGGCATGATCATGGGCACCGGGTTCCCGCCGTTTCGGGGCGGGCTTTTGCGTTATGCCGACAGCGTCGGGCTGGCGAATGTGGCCAGGACCATGGAAGGTTTTGAAGCGAAGTTCAAGGACGGGCGGTTCGCGCCGTGCGCGTATTTGGCGGACTTGGCCAAAAGGGACAAGAAGTTTTTCAATTAAGGACCGCGTATGGACGCCGTTACAAAAAAGAAACTCTTGATCTGGATCGCCATAGCCGCCGGCGCGCTTTTGTTCATCGCCCTTCTTTGTTTCATGGCGTTCGTGGGTCAGTTCAACACTTATCGCGATAATCCCAACGGCTTTACCATCAAATTCCCGCGGCGCTGGCAGGTGGTGTCCAATCCCGAGCCGGGCGGGGCCGTGGCCTTTATTTCTCAGAAGGAAAACGCCATGGACCGCTTCCGCGAGAACGTCAACATCGCCATCCAGGACGTCCCGCCGGATGTCGCCACGCTCAAAAGCTTCAGCGACCAGATCCTCCTGCAAATGAGCAAGGTGTTCGGTAATGTCAAGGCGGTCAGGAAAAAGAACGTCACCTTCGGCGGCCGCCCCGGCTATATGGTGCAGTTCTCGGTGGACAAACCGGACAAGATCCAGATCCTCAATGTCTGGACCATCAAGGGGGACAAGGCCTACATCCTCACCTACATGGCCCTGACCGACAAGTATAAGAAATACCTGCCGCTGGCCGGGCACATGATCAAGACCTTCAAGTTCAAGTCTTAAAACCCCATCCGTTCGCCTAAAAATTCCTCAATGGAGTCGCAGTGCAGGTAGGGATTGGTCTGTTTCTGGTTGCCCATGGTGTCCGTCGGGGTGGGGCCGTAATTGTGGCCGGGATAGATCACGGTTTCATCAGGCAATTTCATGAGCACATCGTGCAGGGACCGGTACATGGCGCGCGGGTCGCTGCCGGGAAGGTCGCAGCGGCCGCAGCCGTCGATAAAAAGCGTGTCCCCGGTGATCAGTTTGCCGTCGGCCAGGAAGCACTGGCACCCGGGCGTATGGCCGGGCGTGTGCAGGACGTCGAAGGTGATGTCACCGAGCTTTAATTGGGCGCCGTCCTCGATACCGGTGCAACCCTGCAACCCGCTGGTCAGGAACGGGGCTTCGTGTTTGGAGATGTACACCGGCACAGGGTGCATGGCCAAAAGCCGCGCCAGGCCGTTGACATGGTCCGGATGGGCGTGGGTCAAAAAAACCTTGGTGATCCTGTATTTCAGGCGTTCGGCCTGGCGGCAGAGGAAGCCCACGTCCCATGCCGGGTCCACGACAGCCATTTCCCTGGTGGCCGGGTCCCCCAGCAGGTACAGGAAGTTGTTCAGCGGCCCCATCTCGAACTGGTGAATGACCAAAGGCGTCTTGCTTGACATATGTGATACAATTATACCACGCAATGGAGGTAAAATTATGGCTTTATTGGAATCGGTCAAGATACCCCTTGGCACAACCATGCCGGATTTTGGATTAAAAGACCCCTTCGGCAAAAGCCACAAGGCCGCGCAATTGTACGGCGAGCGGGGACTGCTGGTGGTCTTCACCTGCAACCATTGCCCCTACGCCCTGGCGGTGTGGCCGCGGGTCATCCGCCTGGCCCGGTACGGCAAAGGCATGCGGGTCAACACGGTGGCCATCAACCCCAACATCAACCCGGACTTTCCCGACGACGCGCCGGACAAGATGATCGTCAAGATCAAGGAACTGGGCATCGATTTTCCCTACCTGGTCGATGAAAGCCAGAAAACGGCGGAGGCCTTCCGCGCCCAGTGTACGCCGGACATTTACCTGTTCGACAAGGACAAAAAGCTGGTCTACCACGGCCGCATCGACGATAACTGGAAAGATGAGTCCGCCGTCACCCGCGAGGAGTTAAAGGAAGCCATGAACAACATGGCCGCGGGCCGTCCTGTCGAGCCCAGGCAAAATCCTTCCATGGGCTGTTCCATCAAATGGCGTGAATAGTGCCGCACCAATTGCAGATGCAATTGGTGTTGCTTTTTCCTTTTAAGATGATACAGTATCTCATATGCAGTCGTCCGTCCTCAAAGAGCGGGAAAAATTCGAAGACTACCTTTTAAAGGCCGGGCTGCGGGTCAGCCGCGGCCGGGCCGGTGTGTTCAGGGAGGTCATGCGCGCCCACGGCCATTTCACCGCTGAGGAGATCGCCAAGGCCTGCGGCCGCCGGAAACCCAAGGTTTCCCGGGCCACGGTGTACCGCTCCTTACGTGAAATGCTGGAAGCCGGCGTCATCCGCGGCACCGCCTTCGGCGAAAAGCACCAGCATTTCGAGCATGTCTATGATGAGGAACAGCACCACCATGCCCGCTGCGTGCGCTGCTCCGCGTTGATCGAGTTCCCCGACATGGGGGAAGAAAGCCGTTATCAGGCCATTTTGGAAAAGAAAGGATTCAAGATGCTGGGACATGAGATGCATTTTTACGGCATTTGCCGCCAATGCCGGGAGGACGTATGAGGAAAGCCTGGCGCCATGAGGTGACAAGTCCCAGTTTGCCTGAAGTCCACGCCTCGATCGCGGTGCCCACGTCCGTCGGGTTCTGGCGCAAGATGGTGGCTTTTGCCGGGCCGGGCCTGATGGTCGCGGTCGGTTACATGGACCCCGGCAACTGGGCCACGGACTTGGCCGGCGGTGCGCAATTCGGCTACACGCTGTTGTCGGTCATCCTCATTTCTAATCTGATGGCCATCCTGCTGCAGCATTTGTCCCTGAAGCTGGGCATTGTCACCGGCCGCGACCTGGCCCAGGCCTGCCGCGACCATTTTTCCAAGCCGACATCCATCGCGCTGTGGGTGCTGTGCGAGATCGCCATTGCCGCCTGTGACCTGGCGGAGGTCATCGGCTCCGCCATCGCTTTGAATTTGCTCTTCCACATTCCTTTGGTCGTCGGTATTGTGATCACCGCCATGGACGTCATTGTCATCCTGTTCCTTCAATACAAAGGGTTTCGGGTCATAGAATCCATTGTGGCCGGCCTGATCTTCATTATCGGCGGGTGTTTTGCCTATGAAATGGCCGTATCGCACCCGTCGGTGACCGGTATCCTGGGTAATTTGCTGCCCAAACCCGGGATCGTGACCGATCCCAGTATGCTCTATATCGCCATCGGCATCCTGGGCGCCACGGTCATGCCGCATAATTTGTATTTGCATTCGAGCATTGTGCAGACCCGCGCCTTCAAGCGCGACGATGACGGTAAGGCCATGGCGGTGCGTTTCGCCACCATCGATTCCACCGGGGCCCTGCTGTGCGCTTTCTTTATCAACGCGGCTATCTTGATCTTGAGCGCCGCGGCTTTCCACGGCACGGTCCACCAGAATGTGGCGGATATCAATGACGCGTACCAGCTGCTGACGCCGGTATTGGGCGCGACATTCGCCAGCAGCGTGTTCGCCATCGCCCTGCTTGCTTCGGGACAGAATTCCACACTGACCGGGACTTTGGCCGGACAGATCGTCATGGAAGGGTTTTTGAACATCCGTTTGCGGCCGTGGATGCGCCGGTTATTGACCCGCCTGGTGGCCATTGTGCCGGCGGTGATCGTGGCGGTCATGTACGGCGAAAAAGGCGTCGGCCAGCTGTTGATCTTAAGCCAGGTCATCCTTTCTTTGCAGTTGAGTTTCGCGGTGGTGCCCCTGGTCTGGTTCACCGGCGACCGGGCGAAAATGGGGCGCTTCGTCAATCCCTTATGGCTGCAATTGACGGCAGGCCTGATTACCGTTATCATTATTGCGTTGAACTCATACCTGCTGGTACAAATCGTAGGTTCATGGCTGAAATAGCGGCCGGAGGATAATATGTACAAGAAGATCCTTGTCCCTTTAGATAATTCTCCGACCGACCAGGCCATCCTCAGCCATATCCGCCCCTTGGTGAAACTGACCGGCGCCGAGGTCGTTTTGGTGCATGTGGCCGACGGCTTTGCCGCGCGCCTGCAAAACCAGCTCAATTTGGCGGATTCCCAGGAGATCAAGGACGACCAGGCCTACCTTAACCAGCAGCGCGACGCCTTGACCGGCCAGGGCATCAAGGCCAGGGCCATCCTGGCCCAGGGTAAAGAAACCGCCGAAAGCATTTTGACCATCGCCAAACAGGAACATTGCGATTTGATCGCCATGGCCACTCACGGGCACACATTTGTCAAAGACGTCCTGTTGGGGAGCGTTGCCGACCATTTGCGCCACCATACCAATATCCCGATCCTCATGATCCGCGCCTCTGCCCAATGAGTTCAGACATTTATTTGCCACGCATGTTCGATTTTATCCGCCAGGCCGGCGCTGTGGCCCTGGAGCACATGGCTGACAGCGGCCCGGGGCTTAAGGCCGACCGCACCGTGGTCACCAAAGCCGACCGGGCCATTTCCAAGCTGTGCCGGGAAATGCTGGCGGATCTCCTCAAAGACCCCCAACATATTTTGATCGACGAGGAAGACCCTCAAGTTGCGCAGTACCTGGACCAGGAGAAGCTGGCGAAGGCAAAATTCATCTGGGCCGTGGACCCCATCGACGGCACCCGGCTTTATGCCAACCACATGCCCACCTTCGGCATTTCCCTGGGGCTGATCAAAGACCTCCAGCCCTGGCTGGGGGTGGTGTATTTTCCGGTGCTCAAGGAAATGTTCTTTTGTGACGGTACTAACGCGTATTTTGTCTCCAATGCCTTCAGCGACAAGGAAGACAAACGCCTGATCACGCCCTATGATGAGCAGTTAAGCCCGCAGTCTTTGTTTTTCTGCAATGACACTTTCTTTGAGAAATTCAACTGGAGCGACCGGGATTTCCACATCATGATCCATGCCTGCGCGGTGGTCAACCTCTGCTGGCCCACCATCGGCCGGGGAGTGGGCTGCTTCCTAAAATGCCATTTGTGGGATTTCGCCGGCAGTTGGCCCATTGTGCGGGCCGCGGGCATGGATTTCCGTTCGGTCAAGGACGGAAAGAGCTTCGACCATGTGGACGCTTCCCTTTTTGACAAGGACAAGAAGCCCTGGGAAATGAAAGAGTATTATATGGTCTCTTCCAAGCGCAACTATTCCATTATCAAATCCAAGATCGTTCTCCAGGGCATGCAATGATACTGACCATCGACATAGGCAACACCACCATTGCTTTGGCCGCCGTCCAAAGGACCAAAGTAATGGATTTAAAGCGCTTAGACACCGGGGCGGATATACGTAAGGTCCTCGCTTCCTTCCGGAAAAAAGGTTATAAATTCAAAGTGGCTGTTATATCCAGTGTTGTGCCTAAATTGACGCAAAAAGTGGAGCAAATTACCCATAAATATGCCAATACTAAGACAATTGTGGTTGGCAGAGATTTAGTCGTTCCGCTTAAAAACCTTTATAAAAACCCCAAACAGGTAGGCCAGGACCGCCTGGTTGGGGCCTATGCGGCCCTGCTTTTATATGGAAAGCCGGTGATCGTCATTGACCTGGGCACCGCGATCACCTTTGACATCGTTTCCGCCAGGGGAGAATATATGGGAGGGGCCATTGTCCCGGGCCTGCGTTTGTCCGCGGAATCCCTGTTCCTTAAAACCGCCATGCTGCCCAAGATCGCCCTGAAAGCTCCCAAGTCGGTCATCGGCAGGACCACCAAGGAGAGCATTTTAAGCGGCCTGTTCTACGGCTACGGCTGTTTGTGCCATGGTTTTATTGAGCTCATCTCCCGGCAGCTCAAGGCAAAGCCCAAGGTGGTCATGACCGGGGGGCACACCCGCTTGATGAAAAAATTCATCTCGCCCAAGATCCGCATTATCGACGAGCACTTGGTGCACAAAGGCATGGCCCTGCTGGTCTCCCGCTAAAAATTCTTGACAAAAATCTTCTTTACGCTATATTAGCACTCTACCGATTTTACTGCTAAAACATTTCCAAGGAGGCAAGTATGGCGCTTCAACCTTTAGCTGACCGTGTTGTGGTCAAAACCCTGGAAGCCAAAGAGGTGACCAAGGGCGGCATCGTATTACCGGACACAGTCAAGGAAAAACCCCAGGAAGGCAAAGTCGTGGCCGTTGGTAAGGGCAAAGTCCTGGACAACGGGCACGTCCATCCGCTGGAAGTCAAGGTCGGCGACCGCGTGTTGTACGGCAAATACAGCGGCGCGGAGATCACCACCAGCGAGGGTGAGGAGCTTTTGATCATGAAGGAAGAGGACATTTTAGCGATCGTAAAAAACAAATAAGGAGCGAGAGATGGCAAAGCAACTTTTATTCGATGATGAAGGCCGCCGCAAAATTTTAAAGGGTGTGGAACAGCTTGCCCGCGCGGTCAAGGTCACCCTGGGTCCCAGGGGCCGCAACGTGGTCATTGACAAGAAATTCGGTTCGCCCACCATCACCAAGGACGGTGTTTCGGTCGCCAAAGAGATCGACCTGGAAGACCCGTTCGAGAACATGGGCGCGCAAATGGTCAAGGAAGTGGCGGAGAAGACCTCCGATATCGCCGGCGACGGCACCACCACCGCCACCGTGCTGGCCGAGTCCATTTATAAGGAAGGTTTGAAGAACGTCACCGCGGGCGCCAATCCCATGGCCCTCAAACGCGGCATCGACCAGGCGGTCGAGCGCGTGGTCGCCCGCATCGAGAAGATCGCCAAGAAGGTGGACCTCAAGAACACCAAGGAAGTCGAGCAGGTCGCCACCATCGCCGCCAACAACGACGGCGTCATCGGCAAGAAGATCGCCGAGGCCTTCGAAGCGGTGGGCAAGGACGGGGTCATTACCGTCGAGGAAAGCAAGACCATCAACACCGAATTGAAGATCGTCGAAGGCATGCAGTTCGACCAGGGTTATCTCTCGCCCTATTTCTCCACCGATATGGAGAAAATGACCTGCGAGATCGAGGACCCGTACATCCTGCTCTATGAAAAGAAAGTGTCCAGCATCAAGGACATCCTGCCGGTGCTGGAGAAAGTCGCCAAAAGCGGCCGTCCTTTGGTCATCATCTGCGAAGAGGTGGAAGGTGAGGCATTGGCCACTTTGGTCGTCAATAATATGAGAAAGACCCTCTCCTGCGTGGCTGTCAAGGCCCCGGGCTACGGCGATCGCCGCAAGGAAATGCTGCAGGACATCGCGGTCCTCACCGGCGGCAAAGCCGTGACCGAGGACTTGGGCATCAAGCTCGAGAGTTTGGACCTTCCCGACCTGGGACGCGCCAAGAAGGTCAAGGTGGACAAGGACAATACCACCATCGTCCAGGGCGCGGGCAAACAGGCGGACATCAAAGGCCGCATCGCCCAGATCAAGAACCAGATCGAGACCACCGATTCATCCTACGATAAAGAGAAACTGCAGGAACGCCTGGCCAAGCTTTCCGGCGGGGTCGCCATCATCAATGTGGGCGCCGCGACCGAAAGCGAAATGAAGGAAAAGAAGGCCCGCGTCGAGGACGCCCTGCACGCGACCCGCGCGGCCGTGGAAGAGGGTATTGTCCCCGGCGGCGGCGTGGCGCTGTTGCGCTGCATCAAGGACCTGGAAGGCATTGAGCTCAAAGGCGATGAAAAGACCGGCGCCGAGATCGTGCGCCGCTCGCTGGAATCGCCTGTGCGCCAGCTGGCCTTCAACGCCGGCCTGGAGGGCTCGGTCATCGTCGAGCGCCTGTCCAATGAGAAGGACGCTTCCACCGGTTTTGATTTCAATTCCGAGGACTATGTGGACATGTTCAAAGCCGGCATCATCGACCCGGCCAAGGTCACCCGCACCGCGCTGCAGCATGCGGCATCCATCGCCGGATTGCTGTTGACCACCGAATGCCTGGTCACGGACCTGCCTGAAAAGGACAAGGGTCACCAAGCCATGCCCGGCGGTATGTCCGGCGGCGGTATGGGAGGCATGTATTAAAAGGTAGCAGGTACCTTTTTACCAGAAGGTAGCAGGTACCTTCCACAGGTTTGCGAAAAGAGGGCACTGTCAAAAGTGCCCTTTTTTTGTTATATTGAAAACCGTCTCATCGCCCACCACTAAATCCATTGACAATGGTGGTTCCTTCCTGTATAATTGCGCTTCAAAATTCATTTTGAGCGTTTTTGACGCTTCATCAAGTTTTATATCCTATTGAAATAACGGAGGTTACAGATGGCTGATTGGATCGGCATTGGGCGCCGGGCGCGTCGTTGTTACGGTTTCGATGAAGTGGCTCTGGCCCCGGGGTCCGTCACGGTCAACCCCAATGAAGTCGATACCCGTTTCGTCCTGGGTAAACACACCTTCAATGTCCCCATCCTGGCCGCATCCATGGATGGCGTGGTGGACGTCAAATTCGCCATCGCCATGGGCAAACTGGGCGGCATCGCGGTGCTCAACCTCGATGGCATCCAGACCCGTTACGACCATCCCGAAAAAATTTTAGAGCAGATCGCCAAAGCCACCCCTGAAGAAGCCACCAAACTCGTCCAAAGCCTTTACGACAGCAAAAAATTCCCGGTCAAAGACAAGCTCATCGCCAAGCGCGTTGAGGACATCAAGAGAGCCAAGGTCCCCGCTGTCGTCAGCTGTATCCCGCAGAACGCGGCCGCCTTTTCCAAGATAGCCGTGGAAGCGGGGGTGGATGCGTTCATCGTCCAGTCCACCGTGGCCACGGTCCGCCACATCGCCACCGAATATAAAATTTTAGACATCGAGAAATTCTGCAAAACCACCAAGGTGCCGGTCATTATCGGCAACACCGTCGGTTATGATGTGACGCTGGAGTTGATGGAAAGCGGCGCTTCCGCCGTCCTGGTGGGCATCGGACCGGGCGCGGCCTGCACGTCCCGCGGGGTGTTGGGCTTGGGTGTTCCGCAAATTACCGCCACGGTCGATTGCGCCGCGGCGCGCGATTATTATTTCAAACGCAAGGGCAAGTACATCCCCATCATCACCGACGGCGGCATGCGCATCGGTGGGGAGATCTGCAAGGCCTTTGCCGCGGGCTCCGACGCGGTCATGGTCGGTTCCGCTTTCGCCAAGGCCGAGGAAGCGCCGGGCGGCGGTTACCACTGGGGCATGGCCACCTCGCACGCGAATTTGCCGCGCGGCACGCGCATCCGGGTCGGCACCAGCGGCACATTGAAAGAGATTTTGATGGGACCGGCCAAGGTCGATGACGGCTCCCAGAACCTTGTCGGCGCCCTGAAGACCTCCATGGGTTCCCTGGGCGCGCGCAACATCAAGGAAATGCACGACGTCGAGATCATCCTCGCCCCGTCCATCCAGACGGAAGGGAAAGTGTTCCAGATCGGCCAGCGGGTCGGGATGGGTAAATAGGGGGAAGAATGGCCAAGAAGATCCTGAAAAAGAAAAAAGTCGCGCGCAAACCGGTGAAAAGATCCCCGGCGAAAAAACCGGTCAAAAGAACGCCCCACGCGCACAAAGGCCTGAAAAGACCGGCCAAGAAAAAGAAGGCCATGCACGGGCTGATGAAGCCCATCAAACTGCGCTCGCAGGCCAAGATCATCCCCATGGAAGTCAGGAAACAGCGCAACCGCGATGTCATACTGATCCTCGACCTGGGCTCCCAGTACACCCAGCTCATCGCCCGCCGGGTGCGCGAAAGCAAGGTCTTCAGCCAGATCGTCCCTTACGATATTACCGCCGAGAAGATCAAGGAAATATTCCCCAAGGGCATCATTTTGTCCGGCGGCCCGCAAAGCGTTTACGACAAGCATGCGCCGCTCCCCAGGGCCGAGATCTTCAAGCTGGGCATTCCCATTCTGGGCATTTGCTACGGCATGCAGGCCATCACCCACATGCTGGGCGGCAAGGTGGGCAAGGCCAAGGACCGCGAATACGGCAAGGCGGAACTGTTCATTGACAGCAATAAAGACCTGTTCGCCAATTTGTCGACGAATTTGACCTGCTGGATGAGCCACGGGGATGAGATCCAGACGCCTCCTCCGGGTTTTGTGAGGATCGCCCACACTTTGAACGCGGCCAATGCCGCCATCGCCAACCGTACCAAGAAGATCTTCGGCGTGCAGTTCCATCCGGAAGTCGCGCACACCCAGCGGGGCCTGCAGATCATACAGAATTTCGCCTACACCGTCTGCGGCTGCCTGCCGCGCTGGACCATGGACCGCTTCATCACCGCGTCGGTCAAGCAGATCAAGGAAATGGTCGGCAAGAAGAAGGTGGTGCTGGGTTTGAGCGGCGGGGTGGATTCCGCGGTGGCCGCGGTCCTGCTGCAGAAGTCCATCGGCAATGCCCTGCATTGCATCTTCGTCGACAACGGGCTTTTGCGCAAGAACGAGAACGCCGCGGTGCAGCGCACCTTCAAGGGCCATTTCAAGATGAACCTGACCGTGGTCGAGGCCGAGAAGAGGTTTTTAGACCGGCTCAAAGGTGTCGAGGACCCCGAGCAAAAACGCAAGATCATCGGCGATGAATTCGTGCGCGTGTTCCAGGACGCGGCCAAGAAGATCAAAAACGCCGAGTTCCTGGGACAGGGGACCCTGTACCCGGATGTCATCGAATCCGTGGCCGCCCACGGTGGGCCCACGGCCGTCATCAAGAGCCATCACAATGTCGGCGGCCTGCCCAAAGACATGAAATTCAAACTCGTCGAGCCCCTGCGCGAGCTGTTCAAGGATGAAGTGCGCCTGATCGGCAAAGTCCTGCAGATGCCGGATTCCATACTCAAGCGCCATCCGTTCCCGGGGCCGGGTTTGGCCATCCGCGTCATCGGCGAGGTGACCAGGGAACGCCTGGAGATCCTGCGCGAGGCCGATGAGCGCGTCCTGGATGAGATCAAGAAAGCGAATTTGTACCAGGACATCTGGCAGGCCTTCGCGGTGCTTTTGCCCATCAAGACCGTCGGGGTCATGGGCGACCAGCGCACGTATGAGAACGTCATCGCCGTGCGCGCGGTGACCAGTGTCGACGGCATGACCGCGGACTGGGCGCAGATACCGCCGGAGGTGCTGGGCAAGATCTCCAACCGCATCATCAATGAGGTCAAAGGCGTCAACCGGGTGGTCTATGACATTTCCTCCAAGCCGCCTGCCACGATTGAATGGGAATAGTTTCGTGTTATAATATTCCCTGATGTCCGCCGATTTCGTCCACCTTCACGTCCATACCCAATATTCCCTGCTGGACGGGGCCTGCCGCATCAATGAACTGGTCAAGAAAGCCGCCGGTTTAGGGATGCCGGCCCTGGCCATGACCGACCACGGCAACATGTTCGGCGCGGTCGATTTTTACCAGGCCTGCGCCAAGGCCAGGATCAAACCCATCATCGGCGCGGAAGTGTATCTCACCCCCGGCAGCCGTTTCGAGAAAAACACCGACCAGAAAAGCATCTGCCATTTGACCCTGCTGGCGGCGGACAATACCGGTTACGCCAATTTGATGAAGCTGGTGTCTTTGGCGTACACCGAAGGTTTTTACTACAAGCCGCGCATCGACAAGGGGGTCCTGGCCCAATATTCCAAGGGATTGATCGGCACCTCCGGCTGTTTGAAAGGGGAGGTGTGCGGTTATCTTTTGCGCGGCAATTTCGAGGCGGCGCTCAAGACCGCCGATGAGTACCGCAAGATCTTCGCGCCCGGGTTTTACTACATCGAGATCATGGACCACGGCCTGCCGGAACAGAAAAAGGTCAATGAACAGCTGGTCAAGATCGCCCAAAAGCTGGATCTGCCCGTCGTGGCCACCAATGACGTGCATTACATCGAGCATGACCAGCACATCGCGCATGAAACACTTCTGTGCATACAGACCCAGACCACCCTGGGCGATACCCATCGCATGAAGTTCGGTTCCGACCAGTTCTATTTCAAGGAACCGGCGGAAATGGGGGCCACGTTCAACTGGATCCCCAAGGCCCTGGACAATACCATGCTCATCGCCGAGCAGTGCAATGTGAAACTGGATTTCGACCAGTACCACTTGCCGGTGTACACGCCGCCGGACGGCTCCACCAATGCCGGGTATCTGGCGAAACTCTGCCGCGAAGGGATGAAGCGCCGTTATGGGCAGGCCACGCCGGAACTGGAAGCGCGGCTGGCCCATGAATTAAAGACCATCGAGGACATGGGCTTTGTCGGTTACTTCCTGGTGGTGTGGGATTTCATCAGCTACGCGAAATCCATCGGCATTCCTGTCGGCCCGGGGCGCGGTTCCGCCGCCGGGAGCCTGGTGAGCTACCTGCTGGGCATCACCGACTTAGACCCCCTCAAATACGGCCTGCTGTTCGAGCGTTTCCTCAATCCCGGCCGGCGCAGCATGCCGGACATCGACATCGACTTCTGTTATGAGCGCCGCAACGAGGTCATCGATTATGTCACCAAGAAATATGGCGCCAGCAACGTGGCGCAGATCATCACCTTCGGTACCATGCAGGCCAAGGCCGCGGTGCGCGACGTGGGCCGGGCCCAGGGCCTGGCTTACGCCGACGTGGACCGCATCGCCAAGCTCATCCCCAATGAACTGGGCATCACCATCGATGAGGCGCTCAATGTCGAGCCCCAGCTCAAGGAGCTCATCGAGGTCGACCGCAGCGCCAAACAATTGCTGGAAACCGCGCGGGTGCTCGAAGGCCTCAACCGCCACGCCTCCGTGCACGCGGCGGGAGTGGTCATCTCGGACAAGCCCCTGACCGATTATGTGCCCCTGTTCAAAGCCACCGACGGGCAGATCATCACCGCCTTTGACATGGAAGGCATTTCCAAGATGGGCCTGCTGAAGATGGACTTTTTGGGACTGCGCACCCTCACCGTCATCTCCGATGCCGTCAATCTCATCAAAAAACATAAAGGCATCAGTGTCGACATCGAGACCCTGCCGCTGGATGACGCCAAGACTTACGCCATGCTGGGGCTGGCCAATGCCGCGGGGGTGTTCCAGCTGGAAAGCGGGGGCATGCGCGACCTTTTAAAGAAGATGAAACCCTCGGAATTCGAGGACTTGATCGCCATCCTCGCTTTGTACCGTCCCGGTCCCATGGGCAGCGGTATGCTGGATGATTTCATCAAGCGCAAACGCGGCGAGACCAAGATCTCCTATCCGCACCCCAAGCTCGAACCTATTTTAAGGACCACCTACGGCATCATGCTCTACCAGGAGCAGGTCATGCAGATCGCGTCGGTCATGGCTGGTTTCGACCTGGCCCAGGCCGATGACCTGCGCAAGGCCATGGGCAAGAAGATCCCGGCGGAAATGGCCAAGATGCGCTCCTTTTTCGTGGAAGGCTGCGTCAAGGAAAGCAAGATCAGCGAACATGAAGCCAACCGCCTCTTTGACTTGATCGATTATTTCGCGGGTTATGGTTTTAACCGCAGCCACTCGGCCGCTTACGCGCTCATTACCTACCGCACCGCGTATTTGAAGGCCAATTTCCCGACGGAATTCATGTGCGCCTTGCTCACCTCGGAGCGCGACAATACCGACAAGGTGGTCGAATACGTCAAAGAGACCAAGGCCATGGGCATCAATGTCCTGCCGCCGGACGTCAATGAAAGCTTCGCGCAGTTCTCGGTGGTCGACGATAAAAATATCCGCTACGGCTTTCTCGCGGTCAAGAACATCGGCAGTTTGGCCATTGAGTCCATCGTCGCACAGCGGCTCAAGGACGGCAAGTTCACCTCTGTTTTCGATTTCTGCCGCCGGGTGGACCTGCGGCTTAACAACCGCAAGGTGGTTGAAAGCCTGATCAAATCCGGCTCTTTCGATTCTTTGGGCGGCAAACGCTCGCAAATGATGGCGGTGCTCGAGCGCGCCCTGGACGTGGGCACCAAAGTCCAGCAGGAAGTGATGGCCGGACAGTTCTCCTTTTTCGGGGAGGGCGGGGGCGGTTTCGGCAAGGACGATGAGCGCCTGCCGGATATACCGGAATGGCCGCAGATCCAGCTTTTGTCCAATGAGAAAGCCTTGCTCGGGTTTTATCTAAGCGGCCATCCGCTGGAACGCTACCAGGTGGAGATCAAGGAGTTCACGAATTTCGACACCGCTTCTTTGAAGAATTCCCGCGACGGGCAGAACGTGCGCATGATCGGCATCATCGAAACCCTGAAGCTGACGACCACCAAGAAAACCAATGAGCGCATGGCCATTGTGGGCCTGCAGGACATGGCCGGGGAGATGGAGGTGGTGGTGTTCCCCTCGAACTACCAGGCCATGGCCACACACCTCAAAGAGGGCTCCGTGGTGGTGGTCAAGGGCAAGGTGACCTTCCGCGATGGTTTTCCCAAGATGGTGGCGGAGGAGATGGCCGGCATCGACGAGGTTTATGACCTCATCAAGAGCATCCACGTCGACCTCTCCCAGGTGGGCAAGGCCGGTTTTGAGAAGCTCAAAGAGAAGCTGGCGCGTTTTCCGGGCAAGGTGCCGGTATACCTTCAGATCGACACCAAGAACTATAAAAGCGTGCAGGTGCTCGTTGGCAAAGACCTGTATGTGAACGCTTCCGAAGTGCTTATGGAAGAGATCAAATCTTTGGTCGGTCCCGACCGTTTTAAGGTGGTCATCTAACTTGACATCATAAGTTATTGCTGATACGATAGTTACGAACTTAAGCCCTACAGGAGAATGGTATGACGAAAAAAGACATTGTATTGAAGATCACTGACGCGACAGGCATCAAGCAGGTCGATGTCAAAAAGATCGTACAGAAGACCTTCGACGTGATCATCGACGCCCTCATGCGCGGCGAGAAAGTGGAGCTGCGCAACTTCGGCGTGTTCAAGATCAAGGAGCGCCGCGCGCGTTTCGGAAGGAACCCCCGCACAGGCGAGAGCGTCCCGGTCCCGCCCCGCAAGGTGGTCGTTTTCAAATCCGGCCTGGAAATGAAGCATAAAGTCAAATAACGTGTCCAAGAAATTTTCCGTTCCCCGCGGAACATCCGATATACTTCCCGACCAGATATCCCTTTGGGAGAATGTGGAGAACGCCGCCCGCCGTATCCTCAAGACCTATGGCTACCGCGAACTGCGCACGCCTGTTTATGAGGAAACCGCGCTGTTCAAGCGCTCGCTGGGACAGACCAGCGATGTTGTGAATAAACAATTATTACATGTGACTTCCCGCTGGCCAGATAATATGTCAGAGGCTCTCTATTTAGAGGATGAGCTTAAACGTGATTTTGTCTACGACTACGCCCTGCGCCCGGAAGGTACCGCGTCAATTGTGCGTTCCTATCTGGAAAACAGCTTTGATAAAAAAGAACCGCTGTCCAAATTTTTTTACATAGGCCCCATGTTCCGCGGCGAGCGTCCGCAAAAAGGGCGCCTGCGCCAGTTCCACCAGATCGGGGTGGAGGCCATCGGCCCCAACAGCGTTTCGCCTTACCTGGACGCGGAAGTGATTGCATTAGCCATGCATCTATTGAAAGAATTTGGTGTCAAGCAACCCAAATTAAGAATTAATTCTCTGGGCACCAAAGAAGATAAAGAAAAGAATTCCTTGTGGCTCCGTGGAGCATTGACTAAACATAAAATAGATTTATGTGAGGATTGCCAGGGTCGCTTAGAACGCAATGTCTTGCGCATATTAGATTGTAAAAAGGAACAATGCAGAAAAGTCGTACAAGACGCTTTTAAAGGTCCTCTTGGGCAGGGGATCACAATGACGCTTTCGCCAGATAGCACGAACTATTTTGATAATGTTCGTGTATGTTTGGATGATTTAGGTATTACCTATGAAACTTCGCTTGATTTAGTGCGTGGTTTGGATTATTACACGCATACTGTTTTTGAAATTACCGCCGGGGGAGAGCTGGGCAGCCAGGACGCCGTCGGCGCGGGTGGGCGTTTCAGCGGGCTGGTGCAGGACTTAGGCGGTGACACCAAGACCGATTATGGCGCCATTGGTTTTGCCTTGGGCATCGAGCGTATCCTGCTGGCCGCGGGCAAGGCCCAGGGCGAGCCGGCCGCCATCGATGCTTTTGTCATTGCCATGGATGTTGCGGGGCAGAAACAGGCCTTTGCGCTCACCGACAGTTTGCGTAAAGCAGGCATCAGCGCGGACATGGGGCATACAGGCGGCAAGGTCGGTTCGCAGATGAACCGCGCCAATAAACTCAACGCGAAGTTCGCCCTGATCCTGGGTGAAGAAGAGCTCAAGAACAATGCGGCGGCGGTCAAGAACATGCAGACAGGGACGCAGGAGACCGTTGCCTTGAAAAATATCGTGGAGCATTTAAGAAAGGTTTTGTGATGAGGACGCACACGTGCGGGGAACTGAATAAAACGCTCAAAGACCAGGAAGTGGTCCTGTGCGGCTGGGTGCACCGCCGCCGCGACCACGGCAAACTCATTTTCATCGACATCCGCGACCGTTACGGCATCACCCAGGTGGTGTTCGTGCCCTCCGTCAGCCCCAAGGCCCATGAAGAAGCGCAAAAGCTCGGCCCCGAGTTCGTGGTCAAGATCAAGGGCACGGTCAACGTGCGGCCGCCCAAGAACGTCAATGCCGATTCCCCGACGGGGGACATCGAACTGTTGGCCAAGGAACTGGAAATTCTGAACCCCAGCAAGGTACCGGTGTTCGAGATCGATGATAACATTGAAGCATCCGAAGACGTGCGCCTGACCTATCGCTATCTGGACATCCGCCGCAGTAAGGTGCGCGATTCCCTTATCCTGCGCCATAAATTGATCGCGGCCATCCGTTCGTTCCTCAACAACGAGAAATTCATCGAGGTCGAGACCCCGGTCCTGACCAAATCAACGCCCGAGGGCGCGCGCGACTTTCTGGTGCCGTCCCGCCTGACCCCCGGCGCGTTTTACGCCCTGCCGCAGTCGCCCCAATTGTTCAAGCAGATCCTGATGGTCTCCGGCATGGACCGCTATTACCAGATCGTCAAATGCTTCCGCGATGAGGATCTGCGCGCCGACCGCCAACCGGAATTCACCCAGCTGGACATGGAAATGTCCTTTGTGGATGAAGAAACCATTTACGGGCTGACCGAGCGTTTGTACCAGAAGGTATTCAAGGAAGTCCTGGGTATCGACCTGGCCATCCCGTTTCCCCGCATGACCCATGCGCAGGCCATGGCCAAATACAATTCCGATAAACCGGACACCCGTAAAGATAAGACCGATCCCAAGGAATTCAGTTTTCTTTGGGTTGTGGATTTCCCTTTAATGAAGTATAATGCCGAAGAAAAGCGTTGGGACAGCGAGCACCATCCGTTCACCGGCATCAACCCCGCGGATGAACCCTTCCTGGAGAAGGAGGAGTACGCGAAAGTGCGCGGCCGCTGTTACGATCTCGTCCTCAACGGCAATGAGATCGGGTCCGGGTCGGTGCGTATCCACCGCCGGGAACTCCAGCAGAAGATCTTCGACATCATCGGTTTGCAGCACGAGGAAGCGCAAAAGCGTTTCGGGTTTTTACTGCGCGCCTTCGAATACGGCGCGCCGCCGCACGCGGGGGTGGCTTACGGCATCGACCGCATCGTCACCATCCTGACCGGCAATGAATCCATCCGCGACTGCATCGCCTTCCCCAAGACCCAGAAGGGCACGTGCCTCATGACGGACGCCCCCTCGGATGTGGACGCGAAACAATTGAAAGAATTGGGCATAATGACCTTGAAAAAATCGTAATCATGGAGGCTTCAATGCAGAACAACACTACCGCCAAATTCCTTACACTCATCCTTTTAGCTGTTTTCGCCGCCGGCTGCGGGATCAAGGCCGAAACCTATGTCATGACCAAGGAGCGGGCGGACATCACCAGTACCAGCGGCGGTAATGGGGGCTTCCTGATGGGCAAACCGCAGTATACGGAGCCCCAGAAGAAGACCCGCAAGGTCTATGTGCTGGAGCTGACCAAGCCCATTCCCGAGAAGGAAGTCAAGAAGATCGAACAGCAGGTTGCCGCCCGCACGCATGAAGAAGCGGCCACCGAGTCCGCGGAACATGGACCTGCTCCGGCCGCGGCCGGCAACAAGGGATTCGTCGGCGGCGCTCCCCAGGCGGCAGCTGTGGAAGGTCCCAAAGAAGCGGTGACCTATACGGTGCAAAAAGACGATACCCTGCAGAAGATCGCCAAGAAATTCTACGGTTCCTACGGCAAATGGTACAGGATCTACAAGGCCAACCAGGACAAGATCAAAAATCCCAATGTGGTCAGGCCCGGAACGGTATTGACCATCCCGGCGGCGCAGGAGAAGAAGTAAGGCATGGAATTCCGATTACAGTTCGACAATAACCGCGACCTCCAGCTGTTATTCGGCCGCTACGACCAAAACCTGAAGATCATTGAAAAAGAGCTCGGCGTGCGCATCATCCGCGCCGAGGACGGCATCAAGGTCTCCGGCAGCGACACCCAGACCCAGCGGGCGGGGGAGCTGTTCAACTATTTGATGACCTTTGTCGAAAAGGGCAAGGACGTCAAGAAGGCGGACATCGTCTATGCCCTGCGGCTGGTCGACAAAGACAAAGAGATCGATTTCAAGCGCCTGGCCAAGGAAAAGATCGAGGTCTCGGTCAAGGGCGGTTTGGTCACCCCCAAGACCAAGGGCCAGATCGAATATATCGAGGCCATCAAGACCCATGACCTGGTGTTTTGCATCGGTCCGGCAGGCACGGGGAAAACCTTCCTGGCCATCGCCATGGCGGTCAATGCGCTTAAAAAAGGCCTGGTGCGCCGCATCGTCCTGACCCGCCCGGCCGTCGAGGCGGGGGAGAACCTGGGATTTTTGCCGGGCGATGTGACGGAAAAGGTCCTGCCGTACCTGCGGCCCCTGTATGACGCGCTCTACGACATGATGGAGCCGGAAAAGGTCGAGCAGTTCAGCGAGCAGGGCATCATCGAAGTTGCGCCTTTGGCGTTCATGCGCGGCCGCACCCTCAACGAGGCCTTTGTCATTTTGGATGAGGCCCAGAACAGCCGGCCCGACCAGATGAAAATGTTCCTCACCCGCATGGGTTTTGATTCCAAGGTCGTTGTCATCGGCGACGTGACCCAGAGCGACCTGCCCAGCGATGAGACCAACGGTCTGGCGGAAGCCAACCGCATTTTGGGCCAGGTGCCGGAGATCAAGTTCATCCACCTGACCAGCGAAGACACGGTCCGCCACGAATTGGTGCAGAAGATCATCGAAGCTTACGGCCACGCGTCCAACAATAAGCACTGACCCGGCTAGACCATGATAAAACTGCAGACCAGATTCCCGATCGGCACCGATCAGGCGGTCATGATGACTTTGACCCTGGTCGCCCTGGCAATATTCTGCCGCTTTTCCGGGCTTCCCCTGATCATCCCGTTTTTGGTTTTCCTCTTCGGCCTGCACTTGTTCTTCTATAAGAAAGTTTCCTCCCGCGTTTTCCTGCACCTGATCTTCCTGCTGGTCCTGCTGTTGTTCGTGGCCCATATCCTCAAATCCGATGCGATATTGTCGCCGTTCTATTTGCCGGTGGCGACGGTGGCCATGCTCACCATGCTGCTGTTCAACGACATGCAGTTGACCTTCATGATGGCCTTCATGAGCGCGGTTTTGGGCGGGATCATGATGGGGTTCGACCTCAATGAAACGCTCATTTTCTTCATGGGTTCCCTGGCCGGGGCGTACAAGCTCAAAGAGGCCCGCACCCGCAGCAAGGTGCTCAGCGCCGGCATCCTGGTGGCCTTTGTGCAGGTGGGCTGTTACATCCTGGTCAACCCGGTGCTCAATAAAGACGTGGTCATGCATGTGCTCAAGCCCCTGGCGGTCAATGGTTTTGCCGCCGGGATCGTGGTCATCGCCACCTTGAAAATATTCGAAGCGCTGTTCGGCGAGATCACCAATTTCACCCTGCTGGAACTTTCCGATTCTTCGCACCCGCTCCTTAAACGCATGGTCACCGAAGCCCCGGGCACTTACCACCACAGCCTGATCGTCAGCAACCTGGCCGAGGCCGCCGCGGATGCCATCGGCGCCAATGCCCTGCTGGCCCGCGTGGGCGCGTATTACCATGACATCGGCAAGATGGTCAAACCGGAATATTTCACCGAGAACCAGATCGTTTCCCCCAATAAGCACGACGAGCTTGAACCGTCCATGAGCCGCCTGGTCATCCTCAACCACGTCAAGGAAGGCGTCGAGCTGGCCCAGCAGTACAAGCTCAACCAGAAGATCATCGATTTCATCCCCCAGCACCACGGCACCAGCCTTATCCATTATTTTTACCAGAAGGCCATCGCCGAGGGCGAGGCCGGGGAGGTGAGCGAGGAGAATTACCGTTATCCCGGCCCCAAGCCGCAGAACAAGGAGACCGCCATTGTGCTGCTGGCGGATTCCGCCGAAGGCGCCACCCGCGCGCTGGACGAGCACACTCCGCAGAAGATCGAGGATGTGGTGCGCAAGGTGATCAACAATAAATTCATCGACGGACAGCTGGATGAGTGCAACCTGACCCTGTGCGAGATCAACACCATCGCTTCCGTGTTCGTGCGGGTCTTAAGCGCCATGTACCACAGCCGTGTCAAATATCCGGAACAGAAATAAGCATGGAGATTTTCCTCGCCAATCTTCAGCATAAGATCCCCATTCCCTCTTCAAAGATCAAAAATTCCGCGCAAAAAGCCGCGAAGAAGTTAAAGCTCAAACATAAAGAGCTGTCCCTGGTGTTCGTGGGGGAAGCAAAGATGCGCAATATCAACAGGAAATACCTGGGGCATGACTATGTCACCGATGTGATCACCTTCGGCCACGGCGAGATCGTCATTTGCCCGGCCGTGGCAAGCCGCAATGCCAAACGCTACGGCAATAGCGTCGGGAAAGAATTGGCCTTGTACGTGGTCCATGGCCTCTTGCACCTGGCCGGCTACGATGACCGCAGGCCGCAGGATGCTGGGCGTATGCGCCGGAAAGAGCGGGAGCTCCTGCCATGAAACGGGCCGCTGCCATCGCCGTCCTGGTATACCTGGCCTTCCTGCTGGAATTCGTCCTGTACAATGCCTTTGGGCGCTGGGGCAAGCCGGAGCTCATGGTCCTGGTCGTGGTCTTTTGCAGTTTATACTGGGGCATAAGGCATAGTTTGTGGGCGGCCTTCATCGCCGGGATACTGGGGGACGCCTTCAGCATCGAACCCTTTGGCACGCATTTGCTGGTATATATCACCGCCGCGTATCTCGCGACCTTCATCCGCAGGAATTTTTACCAGCCCGGCTCGCGTTTTTCGCGGGGGATGGTGGCGTTCTTTGTGCTCGTCGCTGTTTTTGTCATGGAAACTTTCCTGCACATGCGCCTTTTTGAGGTGCGCTGGGGCGAGGCCGTGGGTTATGTCCTGGTGCCGCAGGCCCTGGCCACCATGGTGGCGGCCACGTTCGTGTTCCACCGCTTGAGGGACATGGCGGTCCGGTTCAAACTATAAAATGCGCGTAGACTTTTTCGAAAAATTCGTCCTTGTCCTGTTCGGTTTTATCATTGCCGCGCTGGTGTACGTCCAGCTCATCCGCGGTGAATATTACCACGAACAAAGCATCAGCAACCGCATCCGCGTGCTGTCCGTCGAAGCCCCGCGCGGGCGCATCCTGGACCGCAACGGCGTGGTCCTGGCCGGCAACCGTTCGTCCTTCAACATCGCGGTGGTGCCGCAGGACATCGAGGATGATGAAGCGCTGTTCAATTTCCTGGGCCGGGTCTTGAAAAAAGACCCCCAGGCGCTTAAGAAAATATTCACGCGCCGGCGGGTCACCCCGTTCGAACCGGTGGTGGTGGGTGAGGACGTGGACCGCAAGGTCATGATCACGGTCGAGGAGAACCGGTTCCAGTACCCCGGCCTGGTCAGCCAGGAAAGCTTCGAGCGTCTGTATCCCTTCCATGAGGCCGGGGGCCATGCCCTCGGTTATGTGGGCCGCATCGATCCCACGGAAGCGGAAGTCCTGCAGGACTACGGCTACACGCCTTTAAGTCTCGTCGGAAAGACCGGAGTGGAGAAATTTTACGAATCGGCGCTGGCTGGTGTGCCCGGCGGCCGGCAGATCGAGGTCAACAGCCGGGGGCAGGAAGTGCGGTTGCTGGGTATCAAAGCGCCGGAGGAGGGCAAAGACATCACCCTGACCATCGACCAGCGCATCCAGTCCGCGGCCGTGGAATTGCTCAACGGCCGCGCGGGAAGTGTGGTGGTCATGGACTTGAGTAACGGGGACGTGCTGTCTTTGGTGAGTTCCCCGGCCTTCGACCCCAATGTTTTTACCGACTACAGCCGGCATGATGAGATCGAAGCTTTGGTGCGCGATCCGGCCTCGCGCCTGCTCAACCGCGCCATCGCGGGGCAATACCCGCCGGGCTCGGTGTTCAAGATCCCCGTGGCCCTGGCTGCCGTGGAGCGCCGCCTCACTACTCCGGAAACAAGCTATGACTGCCCGGGATACTACATGTTGGGCGCGGCCAAATTCGGTTGCTCGCACGTGCACGGCCGGGTGGGCCTTTTAGAAGGCATCGCGCGCTCCTGCAACGTGTACTTTTTCCACACCGGGCAGAAAGTGACAGCTCCCATCATTGGCGCCTATGCCAGGGCCTTCGGGCTTAGCCGCCCGACGGGCATTGACCTGCCTTTCGAGGCCAAAGGCCAGATCGTCCTTCCGGGCCAGAAAAAGGGCGGATGGCGCACAGGCAACACTTTGAATTTGTCCATCGGCCAGGGCGATACGCTGGTGACCCCGGTGCAATTGGCGGTGATGATGGCGGTGGTGGCTAATGACGGCATCATCCTGCGGCCCCGGGTGCTCAAAGCGGTGGAGGGAAAAGTTTTGCCCAACCCCGACTTGTCCAGGCGGCCGCTCATCCGTTTGCGCGATTCCACCTGGCGGGTCGTGCAAAAGGGCATGCGCATGGCCATCGAGGATGAAGAGGGCACCGCGCATCTTTTGGCCGCGGTCAAAGGGGTGACCATCTGGGGCAAGACCGGCACGGCCCAGGCCGGCAGCAAAGGCAACCATGCCTGGTTCGCGGGCTATGTCCGTTCGCCCAAAAGCAACCTGGCCTTCTGTGTGTTTTTGGAGCATGGCGGGGCCAGTACCAATGCCGTCATGATCACGCGCGGATTGTTCGAGCGCATGCAGTCCTTCGGGGCGCTGTAAACGAATTTCAATGTTGATTGGCGACGGGGCATTTGTTAAGATGAGACCATTCATGCGTTTACTTTTCATATGTTTACCCATTTTTTTCCTGGTCATCGTCCCGGCCCGCGCCGCCGATAGCCAGGCGGTTGAAGCCCGCGAGCATGTCAAAGAGCTCCAGGCCGAACGCCGGGCCGCCCAGGTCAAACTGAACAAAGCGGCCGAAACCATGTACGCGCAAGCCATGCGCTTGTACAAGCGCGGCTTTTTTGCCGAGGCCGAGGCCAAATTCAAGGACATTGAGGACACCCTTCCGGGTTATAAGCAGACCCGTGATCACATCCGCAAGGCGCACATCGCCGCGCGCACGGAAAAGTCCAGGCCCAAACCCGAGCCGGCCGTGCCGCCCATGCCCCAAGAATCCCGGGATGAAACTGTCCAGAAAGCTTTAGATGCAGCCGCCCAAGCCAGCACCCCTTAACCGCCTCTCCCGCGAAAAAAGCCCGTATCTCCTTCAGCACGCGCACAATCCCGTTGACTGGTACCCGTGGTCAACGGAGGCCTTTGACAAGGCCCGCCAAGAACAAAAACCCGTGCTGCTCTCCGTCGGGTATTCCACCTGCCACTGGTGCCATGTGATGGCCCACGAAAGCTTCGAGAACGAAGAGATCGCCGCGGTGATCAATGACAAATTCGTGGCCATCAAGGTCGACCGCGAAGAGCGGCCGGACATTGACCACATTTATATGACCGCGGTCACGGCCATGACCGGGCAGGGCGGCTGGCCCCTGACCGCGTTCCTTACTCCTGAGGCCAAACCGTTTTACGGGGGAACATATTTTCCGCCATTCGCCAAATGGGGCGCGCCGGGTTTTAAAGATCTTTTGCAGACCATTGCCCAGGCCTGGGAAAAAGACCGCGAGGGCATAGTGGCCTCTTCGCACGAGATCACGGAGTCCCTGCAGGAAGCCGGCAAAAGCAATGGGCCGCGGACCCAATTGGACAGCGCCATTCTGGACAGGGCTTTTGAACGGCTTTCGGCGCAATTCGATCCCCGGTACGGAGGCTTCGGCCACGCGCCCAAATTTCCCATGGGGCACAACTTATCGTTTTTACTGCGCTACGCAGGCGCCGAGGCGGTGGGTTTGGTTGAGCAGACCTTGAAGGCCATGGCCCAGGGCGGCATTTACGATCATTTGGGCGGCGGCTTCCACCGTTATTCGACCGATCGGGTTTGGCATGTGCCGCATTTTGAAAAAATGCTCTATGACCAGGCGCTGTTGGCTCTGGCCTATGCGGAAGGTTACCAGGCCGCCGGCAATGAGGCATACGGCCGGACCGCGAAGGAAACATTGGATTATGTATTGCGGGACCTGACCTCGCCGGATGGCGGTTTTTATTGCGCCGAGGACGCGGATAGCGAGGGGCATGAAGGCACTTTCTACATCTGGACCCGGCAAGAGATCGAAGCGGTCCTGGGCAAGGAGCAGGCGGAAGTATTTAACCGTTATTATGGGGTGCAGGCGGGAGGCAATGCCGCCAATGACCCGCACGGCGAATTTACCGGTAAAAATATTTTATTTTTAGCGCAGGAGATCTCCGATAGTGATCGGGCGGCTATGGAAGAAGCCAGGAAAAAACTTTTTGACCATCGCAGCCGGCGGCCGCGCCCGCACCTGGACGATAAGGTTCTGACCGACTGGAATGGGTTGATGATCGCGGCCCTGGCTTTTTCCGGTGTGGTCCTCGCGCAGCCGCGCTATACCGATGCCGCCCGCCGTGCCGCGGATTTTATTCTCGCCCGTCTGAATACGTCCAAGGGGCTGTTGCACCGCTGGCGCGATGGTGAAGCGTCTATCGACGGCATGCTGGAAGATTATGCGTTCTTCCTCTTTGGCCTTGTGCATTTATATGAAGCAACTTTTGAACAGCGCTATCTGGATGCGGCGACGATCCTGGCAGGCCGCATGAACGCCTTGTTCGCGGACCCGGAAGGCGGATTTTTTATGACCGCGGCGCAAGCGCCTGGTCTCATCCTGCGGCCGCAGGAAGTCTATGACGGGGCTTTACCGTCGGGAAATTCCGCGGCCGGATATGCCCTGGTCAAATTGCATTACCTGACCGGAGCAGAGGAGTATATGCGCCAGGCCCAGGCGCTGTTCGAGCGTTTCATGCCGGCCGTGGCCCGGGCGCCCCAGGCCCATGCTTTTTTCCTCGGCGCGCTGGACCTTTACCTTAAACCCACGGTCGAGATCACCGTTGAGGGTAAGGCGGAGGATGCGGCCATTGCCAATATCAGGAAAGTAGTGTATAAACGTTTTATCCCTTGCAAGGTGTTCAAGCGCCTGGCAGGGGCAAAGGCCTGGTCAGTGACCGTTTGCCGGGAAGGGACCTGTTCGCTTCCCGTCGCAGACCTGTCCTCTTTAGAACAAATGATCATTAAAGGAACACCATGATCCGCCTGTTGGCCTTCACCCCTTTGATCATCGTCATCATCGCCGGCGTTTTCCTGTTCCGTGTTTATAAAGACCAGACCGCTGGTCCCAAACCGGTATCCATGGCCCGCATGACCGACAGCCGGGCCAAGGAATTGATGGACGCCAGCCCCTTCCGGCCCTTTGAGGACTCCCACACCAGGACCATGGAGAAATTCTTTATCGAAGCCAGCCAGGAAGTCACCACCATCCGCGAGGAAGTGGGCTTGATCGAGGACCAGCGCCAGCAGTTGATGGCGAAGATGGAAGAAGAGCAGAAGAACGTGCAGGCATTGAAGGAGGCGTTGGAGTCGCAGGCCGGGGGACCGGACATCATGCGCCTTAAAGACATCGCCGCCGCTTTTGAGGACAATGAGCGGCTTTTGATCGCCAACGGCAAGGAAATGGCCAAGCTCAATGACCAGGTCAAGGAGAGGGCGAAACGATTGAAAGAACAAATGGACTTGGCCGGTGGATTGGGCAAAGGCGCCTCCGCCGCGGCCCAGGACCCTGACGCGATCAACGCCCAGGCCCAGGCCACCATGCAAAAACTCCAGGACCAGCGCGAGCGCGCCGAACGCCTGCGCGAACAGGCCCAGGAGCAGGTCCAGCGCATGCGCGACGCGGCCGCCGACCGCCGGAACTAAACTATGAAAATACTTTTATCCATTGCCGCATTTCTGGCCATTGCCATCCTTGGGCTTGTTATTTTCATCAAGACCTTTGACCTCAACCGCTACCTGCCGCAGATCACCAAGGCGGCCTCCGACGCCATCGGCAAACCGGTGACCATCGGCCGCGCCGATCTGAACCTTTCCCTGCAGGGCCTGGCCTTGGATGTCACCGACATCAAGGTGGGGGATGACCTTTTCTCCGCCGCGAAAGCCCATGCGCAGGCCTCATTTATGGCCTTCCTCACCCGGCGCACCATCGAAGTGAGTGCCATCGACATCACGCGCATCGCGGTCAATGTCCCTGACCCTAAGATGCCTGTGCATATCCGCATTCCTGAACTGCATGCGCAGGTCAAAGACATTTCCCTGACCGATCCATTCCCGGCCTTCGTGGACTTTATGTTCGCCTCATCCAAAAGGAACGTCCATATCAGCGTTAATATACGCATCGATGCCGGGCATTCCAAAGCGCTGATCTCGGACCTGGCTGTCAAAAGCGACCTTTCCCAGCTGGACATCAACGAGATCAGGACCATCACTCCGGTCTTGGGGACAGCGCCTTTGCCGGTCTCTGTTTCCGGTATGCTCAACGTCACGGCCCCGCCGTTCGAAGCCGGGGCCGCCGGCCTTACCGGTTTTAACGCCCGTGTGGAGATCACCAACGGCGGACTGGTGATGAAAGAGATATTGACCCCCGTCACTGATCTGCACGCGCTGGCGGAGGTGGATCTGAGTGATGTGCGCCTGAAGGAATTGACCCTGCGCATCGGCGCGGGCACGGTCAAAACCGGCGGCGTGCTTAAGGATTACCTCAAAACCGCCCAGCTTGATGCCAAAACCAACATCAGCGGCATCAAGATCGAAGAGCTGGCGGACACCGGCGCCATGCCGGTCGGGTTAAAGGGTAAGGTCAACGGGGACATTACCATTTCCAGCAGCGGCCTGGACCCGCAGGTATTTTTGAAGAACCTCAAGGGCCAGGGACAGGTGGAGATCACCGACGGGGTCATTGAGCGGCTGAACATCCTGCAGGCCATCCTGGGTTCCGCCATGGGCAAGGTCCCCGGGCTTGCGCAAGGGCTCGATGACATGCTCCTGGGTTCGCTCAAGAATAAAATAGGCGAGGATTCCACCGTTTTGGAAAAAGCCATTGCCAAATTCTCCATCGCCGATGAGATCGTCAACGTGGAGGACGCGCTGGCCCAGACCAAGGCCTTTGATATCAATGCCAAAGGTACCATTGGCTTTAACATGAGCGTGGACATCGCGGTCACGGCGCTGATGACGCAGGACCTTTCCACAGATGTGGCTGCGAAAGTCCCGCCGCTGGGGTACTTAAGGGATGAGAACCAGCGCATCAAGATCACCGGCCAGTTGACCGGCACCGCTCCCAAGGTCAAATTCATCCCGTCGGCGGACGTGAAGAACGCCGCCCAGAGCGCCATCGTGGAAGAAGGCAGCAAGCAATTGCAGAAGGTCTTCCAGAAAAACCCGGAAGTGGGCGACCTCCTCAACGCGGTGCTGGGCGCCGCCCAGAAGCAGGAGGGGGATTCCCCGGACAAGAAAGAAAAAAATAAGAAGGCGCTCAGCGACGCCTTAAACAGCATTTTTAAATAAAAATATATGCCTTGCAGCGACAGTTCTTCAGGATTGAATATACGGTTGGACCGGGATGAGAAGCTGGAAAGCTTCCAGTTCGCCAAGATCACCTGTTCCAGCGAGATCGGCGGCAATACCGGCCTGTCCGCTTTTTGCAAAGGCAAGACCCTGCCGGAGATCCTGGAGCTGGATTTTTACATGCTGCGTTCGGCCCTGAACGTCAGCGATGAGGAAGCCCAGTTCATCCTGTATTTGGAGTTGGACGCGCTCAAAGCGGGCATCGCGCAGTATTTGGGGATAGAGCATCCGTCGGTGGATGCCGACCGCTGCCGCATTACGTCCATTGAAGATACGGGGGAGTATACCGAGATAGCTGAAGTGATCCTGCCGCCGAAGGAATTACCGAAGATATTGCCCTGCAGTTTGAAAGACCGTCCAACGACTTAAGTCTGTTCCTTGCCCTTGACCATCAGCACTTTACCCGTGCGCACCATCTCCGTCACGCCGAATTTCTTCGCCAGCGCTTCGAATTCATCCAGCTCCGCCGTGGTGCCGGTCTGCTCGATGATGTAATGGCCCTCGGAAGTGTCATCGATCTTGATGTGGTATTGGTGGGAATGCTTGGTGACAAAGGCTTTGACCGCGGGCGAGGCCTTGACTTTGAGCAGGGCCAGCTCTTTTTCCACGGAACGCGAAAGATCATGCTCACCGCAATGGATGACGTCGATGAGTTTGTTGGCGTTCTTGATGATCTGGTCGAGGGTTTCCAGGTCGCCCTTGGCCGTGATGGTCATGCGCGAGAATTTGGGGTTGACCGTGGGGGAGACCACCAGCGAGTCGATGTTGTAGCCGCGGCGGGCGAACACCAAAGCGATGCGCACCAGCACACCGGGCTTGTTGGCCACCAGCACGCTGATCGTATGGGTATTGGGTTTAGGTTTGGCCGTCATATTAAGTCGAACCCGAAGGCTTCTCCATCTTCTCTGTCGGTTTCTCGATGATCATGTGAAAAGCGCTCTTGCCCGCCGGGATCATGGGGAACACATTGTCTTCCTTGATGACCTCGGCGTGGATGACGCAGGGGCCGGCATAGGCCATGGCTTCCTTCATCACCTTTTCGCAATCGGCCACTTTGGCCATGTGGAAACCCTTGATGCCGTAGGCCTCGGCCAATTTCACGAAATCGGGGTTGCCTTCCAGGTCCACGCCGGAGAGGCGGTTGTCGAAGAACAGTTCCTGCCACTGGCGCACCATCCCCAGGTATTTATTGTCGATGATGAGCACCTTCACGGGCAGTTTGTTCACGAACATGGTGGCAAGCTCGGACAGGGTCATCTGGAAACCGCCGTCACCCACGATGGCCACGACCAAAGCTTTGGGATCGGCGAACTGCGCGCCGATGGCGGCAGGGAAGCCGTAACCCATGGTGCCGGCCCCGCCGGAGGAGAGCCAGTTATTGCCCTTGTCCGACAGATAGAACTGCGCGGCCCACATCTGGTGCTGGCCCACGTCGGTGGTCACAATGGCCTTACCCTTGGTGACCTTATAACAGGTGTCGATGACGCGCTGGGCGGTGAGGCCGCCGGTGTCGGAATATTTTAAGGGGTATTCCTTCTTATAGAATTCCAATTCTTTGAGCCAGTCCGCGGTGTCCAGCGGGCCGTCCACGGCCTTGGTCAATTCTTCCACGGCTTCCCTAGCATCGGCCACGATCCAGGCATCGGGCTTGACGATCTTGTTGATCTCGGCGAAATCCACGTCGATATGCAGTTTTTTGGCGTTCACGCAGAATTCGGCGTTATTGCCGTTGATGCGGTCGTCCCAACGTGAGCCGATGGAGAGGATGAGGTCGCAATTGACCAGGGCTTTATTGGCATAAGCGGTGCCGTGCATGCCCAGCATCCCCAGGGAGAGGGCATGGGTTTCTGGAAAAGCGCCTTTGCCCAAAAGCGTATTGGTCACGGGCGCGTGCAGTTTTTCCGCCAGTTTTTTGATGGCTTCGCTGGCGCGTGCGATCACCGCGCCGTGGCCGATGAGCAGCAGGGGTTTGCGGGAGCCCTTGAATAATTTGGCCATTTTGGCCACATCCGCTTTGTGCGGAGGCGGCGGCACCTTGTACCCGGGAATGTCCATTTCCGGGTCCATGGTCTCGCCGGTAAAGGCCGCGGAGGTGATGTCCTTGGGCAGGTCGATGAGCACAGGGCCGGGCCTGCCGGTCTGGCAAATGTGCCACGCCTCTTTGATAACGCGGGGGATATCGTTGGTATTCTTGACCAGGTAGCTGTGCTTGACCACCGGCATGCTGATGCCGACAATGTCGCTTTCCTGGAACGCGTCTTTGCCGAGCATGGCGGTGATGGTCTGGCCGGTCAGCACGATCATGGGCACGGAATCCATCATGGCGGTCATGATGCCGGTGACGGTATTGGTGGCGCCGGGGCCGGAGGTCACCAGCACCACACCGGGCTTGCCGGTCACGCGGGCATAGCCGTCGGCGATGTGGGTGGCGCCCTGCTCATGGCGGGTGAGGATCAGCTTGATCTTGGAGCCCACCAAAGCGTCAAAAATGGGTATGGCGGCGCCGCCCGAGAGACCCCAGATGTATTCCACCCCGAAGTTCTCCAGGCATTTAATTAAAGCTTCTGCGCCATTGATCGCCTTTTTCATAGGAAGCCGATATAATACCACAAACCTTCCGGAGCCGCCAATGTGTTTTTGGGCGCTTAATTCTTCTTAAGCAGCTCCGCCAATTCCCCGTTCTCGTGCATTTCCGTGATGATGTCGCAGCCGCCGACGAACTCGCCGTTGATGAAGATCTGGGGCAGGGTGGGCCAGTTGGTGAATTCCTTGATGCCCTGGCGCAGTTCCTCGCTGTCGAAGATATTGTGGTCTTTGACGGGGACCCCGTAAGACTTCAAGATCTCCACGGACCGGGCGGAGAACCCGCACTGGGGCTGCGCCGCGGTGCCCTTCATATAGATGACGACCTTGTTGTTCTTGATGTCGTTCTCGATCTCTTTGCGTAATGTGTCAGTTAACATAACTCTCCTTGACTTGTTCCCATTTGGTTGGTGTGAATGTTTTTAATCCCAATGCGTGCACGACGCTGAAGATGTCCTTGACCGCGGTCATGACCATCTGGTGCTGCTTGAACACCGGCATGCCCTCAAAAGCCGGGGAGACCACCAGGGCCTGCAAATGCTGGCCGTCCTGCATGGGGTCCAGCACGTGCGCGGTCGAGCCGGGCAGCGACGATTCTATCCTTTTTTTGATGTCGTGGGGCGTCATTTCTTGTAATTCTTCTTGAACCATTCGATGATGTCCAGCGATTCGTACAGGGCTTTGCCGTCGATGACCAGGCAGGGCACCTGTCCCTTGCCGCCAATCTTGATCAATTCCTCGCGGAAAGTCGGGTTCTCGTGGATGTCCTTCATGGGCACGCTGATGCCTTCCTTGGCCAAATGGTCCTTGACGCGCTGGCAATAGGGGCATCCGGCAAAATGGTAGAAGGTTATGTGCATAGTGCCTCCACGAATTGAATGACCTTTTCTTCCAGCCGGACATTATACAGCCGGTTCATTTCCTGTAAACAGGTCGGTGAGGTGACATTGACCTCGATGAGGTAGTCACCCAGGATGTCGATGCCTGTCAAATACAGCCCCAGTTCCTGCAGATGGGGCTTGAGGGTGGCGATGATCTTGCGGTCGCGGTCGTTGAGCTGTGTTTCCACGGCCTTGCCGCCGGCGTAAATGTTGTTGCGGTGCTCGCCCTCGCCGTGCAGGCGCAATACGGCGCCCAGGAACTCGCCGTTCAAAAGCAAGATGCGCTTGTCGCCGCTTTTGGATTCCGGGATATATTTCTGGAGGATGATGGCCTCATCGTAATGCTTGCTCAATGTTTCCAGTATGACATTGGTGTTGGTGTGGGGCAGCCCGGCCGCCGAACGCGCTTCGATGTGGAATACCGACCTGCCGCCGAAACCGCCGGTGGGTTTGGCGATAACATTATTGTGTTTGGCCACGAACTCCAGCAGGTCATGTTTGTTGGCCGAAACGATGGTGGGCGGCACCAGGCCGGTGAACTGCGCGGCCCAGACCTTTTCGTTGACCGTGCGTATGCCCGAGGGGCTATTGACCACGGGAATATGTTTGGGCAAATGCTCCAGCAGCCAGGTGTTCATCAGGTAGCGCTCGTCGAAAGGAGGGTCGGGGCGGATGAACACCGCGTTGACCTCGTCCTGGGAAAGCCGCAGGGCATGCTCTTCGATAAAGGGCTCATGCGCCACATATTGGGGCAGGACCTTGATGACATGGAAATACAGCTTGCCGTCGATGAGGCTGATGCCGTCCTTGCGCAGGTAATAGACTTCATGCCCTTTGTTGTGGCTCTCCAGCATGAGCATGAAGGTGGTGTCCGTGTCGAAGGACACAGTTTCCAAAGGGTCCATTAAAAATAAGAATTTCATTTGAGTTTTTTCTCCAGGTCCAGTATTTCCATCCCGGCGGCAATGCCGGCGATACGGCCCAGGATGCGGTAAATGTCGAAAATGTTGAGGTTATGGGCGATGCCGCAGTCCCGGCCGTACTTATCCAGGTGCGGGCACATTTTCTGGAAGCCCATGCCGCCGGGGGAGTTCAAATTCTCCCGCGAGCCCTTGGCCGTATGGTAGCGGTAGAACCCGCCGATCAAATTGTTGTCGATCTGGTAAATGCACACTTCCGAAGGGCTTTCCTCGATGCGGTGGATGGTGGGCACGCCTTCCTGCAGCAGGAAGCGATGCACGGTGGCCCCGCCTTTGCCGCGTTCAAGGTCGTTGCGCTCTTTGCGGTTTAATTCCAGGATCTGCTGCGGGTCCTCAATGGGGGTGACCCCGCGGCCGTAGGTGCCGGAATCCGACTTGATGAAAATGAACGGTTTGTCGTCGATGCCGTGCTCCGTGTACTTGTCCTGGATGGCGGCGAAGAGTTTGACCCCGGCCTGGTAGAGGCGCTGCTGGTCTTCTTCCTTGTTCACATCCACGTCCTCGACCAGTTCATACAGGCAGGAGAATTGCCAGGGGTCCACCCCTGCGATCTTGGCGAATTCCTCGATCAGGTCATTGGTCCAGCGGAAATGCTCGCTTTTATACCGCGCGTGCCAGCCCGCGTGCATCGACGGGAAAATGGGCACCTTGACCTCGCGCAGGGCCTCGGGGATGCCACCGGAAAGGTCATTGTTCATGATGATGAGGTCGACTTTGGTCTTATTGTTCTTGATGCGCTCAAGCAGGCGTTTGAAGCAATGGATCTTGACACTGGCGCCTGTGGCGGTCTCGAACTCAAGGGCATGGGCAGCCTGGTCGCAAAAAGTCGGTTCCGTCTCGAAGAAGGTGGCGATGCGCACTTCGAACCCGGCTTTATTGATGATCTCCTGCAGGATGCGCACGTTTTCCAGGTACCAGGTATTGCGCGTATGTTCTTCGGCGGCGATCACGATGCTTTTGGCGCCGGGTACCCGTTTATGGATGGCATTCCTGATCAGGTCCACGGCATCAGCCAGGCCATGCTCGCAGAGATTGTTAAAACCCGCCGGAAAAAGATTGGTGTCCACCACGGCGATCTTGAAACCCGCGTCGCGGATGTCAACGGAGCTATAAATAGGGGTATAGACCGGTTCGTATTGGGCGAACCACTGGTTGATGGCTTCCCGCCTGGCCTCGATGCACTTGACGCACAGGTTTCCGGAGAAATTATTGATGGTCAATGTCTTGTTCATAGAGGATATATGTTACAATAAATCTTAAATATGAGCAAAGCAAAGATTGAACAGGCCCTTAAAAACGCCTTTCATCCCGTCCATTTGAACGTCATTGATGACAGCGCCAAACATGCCGGCCACGCCGGGGCCAAAGAAGGCGGGCATTTCACGGTGGACATCGTGTCCGCGGCCTTCGAAGGCAAGAAAGCCCTCGAGCGCCACCGCCTGGTCTACGCCGCGCTGGCCCCCCTGAAGGGCTCCATCCATGCCCTGGCCATCAAAGCCAGGACCCCATAAGGTACCAGCTACCTTCTTGACAGAAGGTAGCTGGTACCTTTTCAGGTCCGCAGTTTATAACCGATCTTAAAGAGAATGACGGTGGCCACGAAGAAGAGCCCGGCCATGGCGAACGCGACCGACGCGCAGACGCTGGCAGGAGTGTCGGTGATGCCGTTCATGCTGTAACGGATGCCGTTGACCAGGTAGAACAGCGGGTTGAAATGCGAAATGATGAGGATGGGTTTGGGCAGCATGGAGGTGGGGTGGAAAACCCCTCCCAGAAGCGCCAGGGGCACGATCACATAAATATTCCACATCGAAAGCATGCCGAAATCTTCCGCCCACAAGGCGCCCATCATGCCGGCGCAGGAGAAAATGACCGCCACCATGACCATGAAAAATAAGAGCGCGACAGGATGGGCAATGGTGCTTGGCGCAAAGAACAGCGACACCAGCCATACTCCCATGCAGACCGTGATGCCGCGCGCCACGCCCCCGGCCAAAAGCCCCAGAACCATCTCGATGTAGGACAGGGGCGAAAGCAGGATCTCCTGGATGTGGTTGTGCCAGCGGCCGATGAACAGCGACGAGGATGTGTTTTCGTAAGAACCGGAGATCAAATGCATGGCCATGAGCCCGGGCACGATGAAATTCAAATATGTTGTGCCGGTGGCGGAGAGATCGATGCGGCTGCCGATGGCGATGCCGAAGATGTACATGAACAGGACAGAGGAAACCAACGGCGGGAATATTGTTTGGTTCGCCACCGAGAAGAAGCGGTGAATTTCCCGCTTCGATAATGCCATAACGCCTATGGGATTACTGATAAGATGCAGCATTATTCTGAACCAGTTATTTCCAAGAATACATCCTCCAGGGATTTATCCTGGAGGATTTGTTTTTTGTCCCCGAAGCGCACGATGCGGCCGCGGTTGATGATGCCGATGGTGCGGCAGAGTTTTTCCGCCTCTTCCATGTAATGCGTGGTCAGGAAAATGGTCTTGCCTTCCTTGTTGAGCTGGGCCAGGTAATCCCAGATCAGGAATTTGAGCTCCAGGTCACAGCCCGCGGTGGGCTCGTCGAGGATTAAGATCTCAGGGTCATGGATGAGCGCCCGGCAGATGAGGAGCCGTTTTTTCATGCCGCCGGAAAGGGCGCGGTGCTTGCAATTGCGCTTGTCCGCCAGCTGGAAGCGTTCCAGCAATTGGTTGGCCCGGCGTTTGGCGTCCCAGGGCGGGATGCCGAAATATTCCGCCTGGTAGACGAGCAATTGGTAAATGGTCAGGAATGGATCGAAATTGGACTCCTGCGCGCACAGGCCGATGAGGCGGCGCGAATGCAAGTATTCATTAGTGACGTCATAGCCGAACACCTTGACATCGCCGCCCTGGTAATTGGAAAGGCCGGTCAGCACATTGATGGTCGTGGTTTTGCCCGCGCCGTTGGGCCCTAAGAAGGCGAAGAAATCCCCGCGCTTGACCTCGAAGGACACATTGTCCAGGGCCTGGAATTTTTTATTATAGAATTTGGTCAGGCCCTTGATGGATATGGCGGTATCCGAGTTACGCATGAGATCCAATAGCGGTTTTTGCCTTGCGCGCGGCATTGCGCACGATCTCGGGCAGGGCGGGATGGATGTAGACCATGTTCAGCAGGTCATCGAGCGTGCCGGCCTTGTTCATGAAGGCGATGATCATGTGGATCATGTCGGAGGCCTCATCCCCGACGATGTGGCCGCCTAAAATGCGGCGGGTCTTGCGCTCGATGAGCAGTTTGCAAAAGCCGTGCTCCGACAACAGCGCCATGCCCATGGCCGAGCTTTTGTAAGGATTGAGCCCCACCACGTAGTCGACATTGTCTTTTTTGAGCTGCTCTTCGGTTTTTCCAACACCAGCCACTTGCGGATGGGTGAACACGGCGTGGGGGATGGGCGGGTACTGGATGGGTCTTTTCGTTTTGCCGCCGAAGAGATAGTCGAACAGGTATTCGCCTTCGAAATTGACGCTGTGGCGGAAGAAATACTTGCCGATGCAATCCCCCAGGGCGTAAACCCCGTCGACGGTGGTTCGCAAATATTCATCGGTCTGGATGAAGTTGAGCGGTTTCAAGGCGATGTCCGTGTTGATGAGGTCCAAAGTGTCCGCGTTGGAGGTGATGCCGGTGGCCACCAGCAAACTTTCCGCCGTGACCTGGGAACCCACGCCGCCCCGGAAGAAATGCACGGTGAATTGCCCGTCTTTGTATTCCACTTTGGAGGGCACGGCGCCAAAAAGGACATCGTGGTATTGGCTAAAGACTTTGGAGAATTCCGCCGCGACTTCCGCGTCCTCGGCCCGCAGCAGCGAGGAGCGCACCAGGAAATGGGTTTTTGTGCCCAAAGCCCCGTACGCATGTCCCAATTCGCAGGCGATATAGCCGCCGCCTAGGATGATCATGGACCTGGGCAGGGTGGTGTGGCGCAGGGCTTCCGTGGAGGTCATGAACGGCGTGCCTTCCAATCCGGGAATATTGGGGATAGATGGCCTTGTGCCCACGGCAATGAAAATTTTTTCGGCGGTCATTTGCTCGCCGTTGACCTCAATGACCTTGTTCTCCAGGAATTTGGCGCTGCCGCGGTAAAAATCGATGTTGGGGTGTTTGTTATAGCTGGCTTCGATCTTGTCGGAGTCAGCGTCAACGGTGGCGGAAATGCGGTTGACGAGTTTGGCGAAATCCACGCTGAATTTCGGGTCATTGTGTATGTCGAAACGCCGGGCTTCTTTGACAGCCACAGCCACATCAGCGGGGTGGATGAGCATTTTGGATGGGATACAGCCGCGGTTCAGGCAGGTGCCGCCGAGGCGGTCTTTCTCGATGACCGCGACCTTGAAGCCCATGGAAGCCGCAGGGGAGCTGATCTTGGCCCCGCCGCCGGAGCCGATGGTGATGACGTCATACTTTTTCATGGACCGTTTCTTCCAGATATTTGTTCAGCCGGTCAATGACCTGCTGGAGCCCGGCGCATTGCATCAGTTCCGTGCGCACCTGGGAAATGTTCGGCAGGCCTTTGAGGTAACCCACGTAATGCTTGCGGAAGGTCTGCACGCCGTATTTTTCGCCCTTGTGCTCGACATTGAGCTTGAGATGGTCGATGCACATGCGCAGTTTTTCTTCGATGGAAGGTTCCGGCAGGAGTTCGCCGGTCTTCATATAATGCTTTGCCTGTTTGAAGAGCCACGGGTTGGCAATGGCCCCGCGGCCGATCATGACCCCGTCGCAGCCGGTTTCGAACATGGCTTTGACATCCTCGGGGGTGGTCACATCGCCGTTGCCGATGACGGGAATGGACACGGCTTTTTTGATCTTCTCCAGCCACGACCAGTCGGCAAAACCATTATGAGCTTGGGAACGGGTGCGGCAATGCAGGGTGAGGGCCTGGGCCCCGGCTTGCTCGACCATTTTGGCCACATCTAAAATGACAATGCTGTTCTCGTCCCACCCTAAGCGGGTTTTGACCGTGACAGGGAGTTTGGTGCCTTTGACCGTGGCTTTGACGATGGATTCAAACAGGGGAATGTCACGCAGAAGTCCGGCGCCTTCGTTGCGCGCCACGTGGTTCTTGACCCAGCAGCCGCAATTGACATCGATAAAATCCGGTTTTGACTTTTCAACCATTTGGGCCGCGCCGGCCATGGCCTCGGGCCTGCCGCCGAAAATTTGTATGGCCACGGGGCGCTCTTCCTCACAGATCTCGATCTTATCCATGATGCGCGGGATCTCGCGGATGATGCCCTCCGATGAGGTGAACTCCGTGTACACGATATCCGCGCCCAGGCGTTTGCAGATGACACGGAACGGCAGCTCCGTGACGTCTTCCATGGGCGCCAGGCACAGGGGTTTGTCGATATGGATGGGACCGATCTTCATAGGCGGGGTATTATACAGGCCGGCCCTTCCGGTTTCAATTGCGTTTTTTAGGCCTTGGTTTATAATCATATCTCCTATGGCCATCGTTTTGGACAATACAGAGCCCGCCATCGTGCGGGGCATCAAGACCGTCGGGGTCGGTAAAAAGGGCAGCAAGCCGCTGACGCCCCAGCTTGCCCGCGAGATCTTTGAAGACCTGCAAAGCGGCAAGGTCAGCCCGGCGGCCAAAGGGGCTTTTTTTGCCGGTTTGCTGGCCAAAGGGATAGAGAAGGATGAAGCCATTTTAATGGAAGCTTTTCCACCGGGCGTTTTCCCGGTTGCCTCTGCTCCCGACCCTCAAAAGATAGTCGACGCCATTGCCCCGGATGCGCCGGATTTTGTCCGCTGGGTCTGTGTGCAGTTATTGACCGGCCATACGCTGGATAAGCACACCGCCTACGACCTGGGGAAGTTTTTATTGTCCGATGAGCCCGGCGACGGCGCGCGCGGCCTTGTGGCCAGTTTCCTGCGCGTGCGCTATGAAACCGAGGATGAGTACGAAGGCATTTGGCAGGCCATGCAGGAAACCATTGCCCCGGCCTTTCGCACGCCTACACCGGCAGGGGAGCCGATCGTCCAGCTCGCCGAGCCCTTTGACGGCAATGACCATTCTTACATGGTGACGCCTTTGGTGGCGGATTTTGTGCAGGGCTTGGGCTTTAGGACCATTCACATGACCGGCCGCAACAGCGGCCCCAAGCTTGTGTTCAATCTTTTGGATGTCGTTGGGTATTTGCCCGTGAGCTTTGCGCAAGGCAACAATGATCTGGCAAAAGCCAAACCCCGTTACGGCTGGTTCTTCCACCAGAAGGACGTATCGCCCGCCGTGGACCGCTGGGTGGACATCCGCCGGCAGACCATCAAGCGGCCGTTCTTATCGACGCTGGAGAAATTCATAAAGCCGGTTGACGCGCAGATCATCATAACCTCCGCGTTCCATCCGCCTTACGGCGAGAAGATGCGCGCCATTTCCGAGCGCGCGGGTTTTGCGGGCATCATGGTCATCCGCAACGGCATCGAGGGCAGCATGGCATTCCCGCTCAAACGCCCGGCGAAAATTCTCTTGTCCGCGCGCCAGAAGGACGGTTCCTATCACCAGGAAGAAATGACATTCGAAGCCGAACTCTTCCTGGGTACAAGCCCGGCGACGGAGGAGGTCCGCGAACAATTGACCGCGCAGGAAAACGCGCGTTTGATAGAAGCATACAGCCGTAAAGGCGCAAGCGGGGACGAATGGTTCGATCTGCGGGTCAAAGCCACCTGCGAAGGTTTCCGCAAGGGATTACAATGGCTGGGGGAGAACGTATATGGTCTGGGCTAAATTAGCGGCGGCATCGATGTTCCTGGCGGTGGCTTTGGGCGCTTTCGGTTCCCATGCTTTGCGCGGCAAGATCTCGGACTACTGCCTGGACATTTATAAGACCGCGGTGCTTTACCACATGGTCCACGCGCTGGGGTTGTTCGCGGTGGCTTGGCTGTCGACGGTGACCAATGACCCCAAGGTCAATTGGGCGGGTTTGTTCATGATCGCCGGTATTTTGCTTTTTAGCGGCAGCCTGTACCTTTTAAGCATCACGGGGCTCAAATGGCTGGGCGCCATTACGCCGCTGGGCGGTTTGTCGTTCCTGGCCGCGTGGGTATTATTGCTATTAGTAAAATAACATGACCAGGATATCCTTCCATACGCTGGGCTGCCGCCTGAACCAGTCGGAAACGGCTTCGATACAGAATTCTTTTGAAGCCAGCGGCTATAAGGTCGTTGGTTTCGACGAACCTTCCGACATTGTGGTCATCAACACCTGCACCGTGACCGAAGGGGGAGACGCCGACACCCGGCGCCTGGTCGGCAAGGTCAACCGCTTGAACCCCAAGGCCCGCATCGCGCTGGTGGGCTGCCAGGCGCAGATCCAGAAGGAAAAACTCGCCGCCCTCGGCAACGTGCGCTGGATCGTCGGCAACCAGCGCAAAATGGACTTAGTCAGCGTGTTCAATGAATATCCAAACCCGCAAACCGCTGAAGTTGTGGCGCCGGCCATTGAGCGCGAACCGTTCACATTACCCGTCGCGGCGGTGGACCATCACCACACCCGCGCCAACATCAAAATACAGGACGGCTGTGATTTTTTCTGCTCGTTCTGCGAGATCCCCTACGCGCGCGGCCGGGCCCGCAGCCGGGTGTTCGCCGACATCCTGCTGGAAGCGCAAGCGCTCACCGCGGCCGGGCATAAAGAGCTCATCTTGACCGGCATCAACATCGGCACCTATGAATACCAGGGCAAAGATCTGCTGGAAGTCATCCGCGCGCTGGAGCGCATCGAAGGCCTGGAGCGCATCCGCATTTCGTCCATCGAACCCACCACCATCCCGGCGCAATTGTTCGACCACATGGGCCCACAACGCGCCGGAAAACTTTGCCGTTACCTGCACATTCCATTGCAAAGCGGCAGCAACGGCATCCTCGGGGACATGAAGCGCAGATACACCGTCGAACAATTCAGCGATTTTATCAATGAGGCCCACAGAAAAGTCCCGCAGATCTGCATCGGCACCGATGTCATCGTCGGTTTTCCCGGCGAGACCGACGCGCATTTCGACGAAACCGTCGATCTTTTAAGGGAAGAGCCCGTCCATTATTTCCACGTGTTCAGCTATTCCCCGCGGCATCTGGCCAAAAGCCGCCTGATGGAAACTTTGCCGTCCCATGTCGTCACCCGGCGCAGCCAGGTCCTGCACGAGCTCTCGGCACGCAAACGCCGTGTATTTCACGGATCCCTGCTCGGTACCGTGCAGACCGTGCTGTGCGAGAGGGCGCCGGATGGTTTCGGCGGCGGCTTCACCGACCATTACATCAAAGTCCGGTTCAAGACCGAACACAACCTGCACAACCGCCTTGTGCCGGTGCGTTTAATAAAAACCGAAGGCCAAACCGTATGGGGGGAAATGGTATGAAAAACAAGATCAAGGTCCATGACGGCATTGTGGGGGCGATCATCCTTTTGAGCATCATCCTGGCCTATACGGTAGACAGCCGCTGGGCCATGCTGGCCGGCGCGGTCTCGGTGCTCATGGTCATCAGCGCCTTTACCGGTTTTTGCCCGGTCTATTTTGTCCTCAATAAATTCATGCCCTGCAGCGATGAGAAGTGCAAATGACCATTGCCTGCCTGTGCGTTAAGGTTGACAAAAACCTAGAATAGTGTATATTTTCCCCGTGTTCCCCAATTTAAATGTAAAACGTATCCTATCTATAGGGACTTTTTGTGCCTTTTTGTGCGGTTCCTGGACCTTGCCGCAGGCCTATGCCCAGGAAGTGTACCTGCCTCTGCCCGGGGTACTGGTGCCCTTGAGCCCGTCGTTCCATCCTGCTGTCCTTAAAGGAATTAAATTAGACCCTGCCGATCCTTTGCGCTTCCGGTTTTTTGTGGATGGCGGCAATAGCGGCTTAAAAGGGGACGCCCTTAAAGCCGAATCCGCGACGCTGGTCAAGTATTTCCTGGCTTCTTTGACCATCCCCGAAGCCGACCTCTGGGTCAACCTTTCTCCTTATGAAAAAGACCGCATCGCTCCCGATGAGTTCGGCCAGACCACCATGGGCCGGGACCTGCTGGCCCAGGATTACCTGCTCAAGCAGGTCACCGCATCGCTGATCTATCCGGAAAGCGAATCAGGCCGGAAGTTCTGGGAGAAAGTCTACAAAGAAGCCAAGGCCAAATATGGCACAACCAGCGTCCCGGTCAACACATTCAACAAGGTCTGGATCGTCCCCGACAGGGCGGTGGTCTATGAGAGCGGCGGCGCGGCCTTTGTCCTTGAAAACCACTTGAAGGTCATGCTGGAAGAGGACTACCTTTCGCTCAAGCAGAATAAAAAGACCGGCGGTGAGGGCGTCAACACTTTGGGTTCGCGGGTCGTCCGTGAGGTGGTCATCCCCATCCTGACCAGGGAGATCAATGAAGGCAGGAATTTTTCCCAGCTGCGCCAGGTCTTTTATTCGCTCATCCTGGCGACGTGGTATAAGAAAAAGATCAAAAACAGCGTTTTGAACAGGGTCTACAGCGACCGCAAAAAGATCAATGGCATTGATGTTCCGGGGCAGGATGAGCGGAAGATCTACCGGCAGTATCTCGAGGCTTTCAAGAAGGGCGTTTATAACTACGTTAAAGAGACCCATGACCCCGTGACCGGCCAAACCGTCCCGCGGAAATATTTTTCCGGCGGGGTCAATGCCCAAATGATCGATTCCGCCATGGTCAGCGGTCTTCCCGGCCCGGCCGGCTCCATCGGGGACAAGGTGGTGGAGGTCGTTGTGGAACTTGCGCTGCAAAGGTCCCAGCAGGAACCCCGGTTAACGGAATTGAGGTCGCTCAACCATGAAGTGATGAATCTTGCCCAGAAGGCCCCGGCAGCGTATTCCTTGTTGGCGAAACTGACCGGTGTTCAAAGGTCGGAATTGCAGGGTTTTTACGATGTGGAAAAGATCTCGCGGGGATTGGGGGCAAGGAACAGGGAGTTTCACGCCGAAGATGAAGGTAACCCCCATAAGAACCAGCCGGACGTTTTGGAATATGAGATTTACCTGCGCAGAATTAAAGATGTTTTGCTCTTGCTTCAGGGCGTATTTGACGGGAATTTAAAGGAGATCCTCAAGAGGTATCCCATAGACCCGCAAGCGAACGGGATGGGGGACATCAGGACTTACCAAAAGGCGCTGGTCCATGCGATCTCACTCCTGGAAGAGCTTCGTTTTGATCCGCGTGAGCTCAAAAAAGAAAAGTTGAATGTATTTAAAACGGTCAAAAATACGGTAGGTTATGCCGGTAACCATACGGCCGTAAGTATTATAGTTGACGATACCAGCGACAAGACAACGGAAACCCTGCTTGATCCCCACAAGCTGGGCCTGGTGATCATTAATTTGGTCAAAAACGCCCAGGAAGCCATCGACCAAGATCCCTTAAGGAAGGGCATGGAGAAAAAAGGCACCATCACCGTCAAGGTCGAGCGTGGGGACAATGTGGTCAAGATCATCGTTTCCGATAATGGTCCCGGCATCAAGCCTGAATATTTGGGGCCGATATTTGAGAGGGGATTTACGACCAAGGCGGCGAACGGGGGCAGCGGGATAGGCCTGGACGTTGCCAAGGACATCATCGAAGCCCACGGCGGCAAGATCCTGGCGGCAAGTTCGTTGGGCCAGGGCAGCACGTTCGTCATCGGCCTGCCCATCGTCGACCAGGCCCAGATCGCCCCCGGCGGTATTGATCTCGATCCCCGCGGCATGGGCATGCAGGTCCGGGCCGGGGGTGGGCAATTCCAGTTCGACGGCCGTCAAGATATTGATCCGGAGAACATCGCGGGTGCGCAATTTTTTATCCGTCAGGTGACCGCCGTCCCCAACCTTTCTTCGATCTTAGGCCCATGATCCGCATAGCCGCCGCCTACCCGCGCCATGCGGGCAAGAAATTCGACCTCGATTATTACGTCAACACGCATTTGCCCTTTGTGTCCAGGAAATTCGGGCCTTACGGCCTGAAAAAGATCGAAGTGGACAAGGGCGTGGGAACACACACCGGCGGGGAATCACCGTTCTTCGCCATCGGCTATTTGTATTTCAACACCCTTGAGGATTTTCACAAAGCATATGCCGCGGTCGGGGCCGAGGTGGTCGCCGACCATGTCAAATATACGGATGTCCAGCCGATGATCCAGGTGGGAGAGGTAACGCAATGTTAAAAGCCAAGAATGTTTTAGGGAGCGAACTCCAGCCCTGCTGCAAATTTCCCATGACCGGTTTTTACCGCGACGGGTACTGCAACACCGGAGTGGAAGACAGCGGCATGCATACCGTATGCATCAGGCTCACCGATGAATTCCTCGATTTTTCGAAGGCCGCGGGCAATGACCTTTCCACGCCGGCGCCGCAATTCGATTTCCCCGGGCTGATCGCCGGGGACCAGTGGTGCCTGTGCGCCCTGCGCTGGCGGGAGGCCTTTGAGAACGGCGCCGCGCCGGAAGTCGTGCTGGAATCCACCCACGAGGCCACCCTGCGGGTCGTGCGGCTGGAAGACCTCAAGAAACACGCCGCCAAAGAAAGCCAAAAATTCCTATGAACAAGGGCCGCCTGGAAGCCTTCAGCGACGGGGTCATTGCCATCATCATCACCATCATGGTGCTGGAGATGAAGGTGCCCCATGGCGCGGCCGGCGACATCAGCGCCCTGCAGCCGATCGTGCCGGTTTTTTTGAGTTATGTGTTGAGCTTTGTCTATTTGGGTATTTACTGGAGCAACCACCACCATCTTTTGCAGGCGGCCCACCACGTCAACGGCCGCATTTTGTGGGCCAACCTGCACCTGCTTTTTTGGCTTTCACTGATCCCTTTCACCACAGCCTGGATGGGCCAGAATAACTTCGCGTCCACCCCCGTGGCGTTTTATGGGGCGGTGCTTTTCTTTGGCGCCATCGCTTATTTCATCCTGGCCCACGCGTTGGCCGCCCATCACGGCAAAGATTCCGCCCTGGCAACCGCCCTGGGCTCGGATTTCAAAGGCAAGATATCCATCGTCTTCTACGCCGCGGCCATCCTGTTGTCTTTTGTCCGGCCCCTGTTCGCCTGCGCCATTTATATCCTGGTCGCCGGGATGTGGCTGGTCCCTGACCGGCGCATCGAGAAGATCCTGGAGCCGCGCCAATGAGAGCGGGCTGGGACAAAACAGCGGCGGAGAAATTCGAACAGATGGTCGCCAAAGTCCCCGTATTCCTGCGCGCAACGGCGGAAAAGAAGATATCCCAAAAGGCCGAAAGCATTGCCAAGAACGCGGGCCGCCAGGTCACCGAAGGCGACATGGTCGAGGCCTTTTTCGCCGAAACCCCGTTCGGCTTCCACGGCCCCATGAAAAGCGACATGCAGGAACTGGGCATCGACTACGCCAAATATGGTTATGAAAAGTAACGCCGGTTCCCCCAACCGGTAAAGCAGGCAAGCGGCAGCAAAAATCCCCCAAATTCGTGTCTTCAAGTTAGTCAGTTGACATTTATACCAAATATGGTATATTAGGAGGGAAGATAGAATGCTAAAGAGGGTAGATTTTATAGGGTCTGCCAGAGAAGACCTTAAAGAGTTTCCAGGTGAAGTTAAGTTAGATATCGGTTACGCGCTTTTTGAAGCCCAGCAGGGCAAGAAATCAATGGCTGCAAAGCCATTAAGGGGTTTCGGCGGAGCAGGTGTACTGGAGATCATCGAAGATTTTGCGGGGGATACGTATAGGGCGGTTTATACGGTCAAATTTGCCAAAGTCGTTTATGTTTTACACTGTTTTCAGAAAAAGTCGAAAAGCGGTATCAAAACGCCGCGGCATGAAATTGATCTGATCAAACAACGACTGAAAGCGGCAGAGGAGGATTATGAGCGACAGAGAGAAAATTCATAGAGGAAGCGGCAATGTGTTTGAGGATGTCGGGGTTGCACACCCCGAGAGGGTCATGGCACGCGCCCAAGTCATGTCCCGGGTGGCAGATGTTATCAGGGAACGCGGCCTGACACAAAAGGAAGCATCTTCACTATTAGGCATCCCCCAATCCAAAGTTTCTTGTCTCATGAATGGCAAATTGAGCATGTTCTCGCTGGACCATTTATTTGAATTGCTCAATGCTTTAGGCCGGGATGTGGAGATCATCATCAAGCCGAAGACCAAAGAAGAAAAATTCGCCACGACCCACGTCCTGCTTGCTACCCAAGTTTAAAGCAGTATAATATTTCTACACCAGAGAAGACGGGGGCACTATGAAACAGGCGCTTATTCAGATTTTTTTAACATGGGTTTTCATGGGTTTGGCCGGCATTGCCCACGCGGGCTCCGCTGAACTCCTGGCCCAGGCCAAGCAAGCCGATGCGCAGAAATACCAGGCGTTCATGGCCGCCGGAGGCAAGGTCGTTGAAACCGGGGACGGCCGCAGTTTTTATCTCCTGCTGTCGCCCTCGCCCGATGCCCCGATCATTGTTACCCTGCATGGGCACGGCACCTGGGCGTTTTCCGATTATTCGGCCTGGTCCGAGGCGACTTCCCGGGGGTACGGCCTGCTCGGCTTACAGTGGTGGTTCGGCCGGGGAGAAGGGCCGGATGATTATTACAGGCCGCAAGAGCTCTACCGTGTCATTGAAAGCATCCTGCGCAAGGAGGGCTTGACCAAACGCAAACTTTTGCTCCAGGGTTTCAGCCGCGGCTCTGCCAACATTTACGGCGTCGCGGCCCTGGACCGGCGCAGCGGGAACAATTTCTTTCCCGTTATCATCGCCAACGCCGGCGGGGCAGAGATGGATTTTCCCATCAACAAGGACATCGACCAGGGGAAATTCGGCCCGACCCCGTTCGCGGGTACCCACTGGATATTATTTTGCGGCGGCAAGGACCCCCATCCCGACCGCAGCGGGTGCGGAGGAATGGCCAAGACAGAGACCTGGCTTGAGGCAAAGGGAGGCAGCGTCGATCTTTTTATCCAGGACCCTTCAGCCGGCCACGGCGGCTTCCACCGCAACCCGGCCAATGTTAAGCAGGCGTTAGATTACTTTGAAAGGAGCTCACAATGAACAATCCAAACAAAGTCGGGCTTGTGTTCGGGGCAATTATGGGCGGGTGGCATTGCGTATGGGCGCTTCTGGTCTTTTTAGGAGTGGCGCAGAAGATCTATGACTTTATCCTTTGGGCGCATATGATCCACTTGCCGATCATCATCGGACCATTTGACCCAAAGGCCGCCCTGACGCTCGTTGTACTTACCACAGCCATAGGTTATGTTTTCGGCTACATAGCTGCCTGGGTGTGGAATCGTGTGTATCGCTAACCGGTTTATTTTGTTCTGAATAAAGTTATGCTGTCCGGGGAGCATGGTAGAAAATATTGTTAAGGAATAGGGTAGCAAGAACATGCTAATGATTTTAAGATAGACGACGTTTTATTGGGACGGTTGTTCAAAGAATAAAAAGCAATTGATAATGGTATCAATTGCTTTTTATTTTAAGAAACCGCCGTCTCGGTAATAGTGCCAAAGATTGTAATCTATATATGAAGAAAATATTCTACCGTCGATTAATTTTCTTGACATATAAGCGCAGATTATGCATAATTTATTTCAAAAGGAGTATATTATGAAACCTAAACAAATAGGAAGCGATTTTGACAGAGTAGAGAATGCTTTAAAAAGGTTGATTATTTTGAATGAAAATCTTTTAATCGTTAATTTAGCTCAAAGAAAGATTCCACATCAAATAGTACGAAAGATTGCAGGGGTAGAGATGGGAAGGATAACTAAATTGCTTAAAGGTATTAAGTTTGATTAAGAAATTAGGAGGGGACAGATGGAAGATGCTAATAGGATTATTTCAGAATTGTCAGAAATTAAGAAGCTAATAATGCTGCAATTAATCAATGATGGAATTGACGCCAAAACATTAGGTAGAGTATTGGGCGTAACACCAACTAGAATCCGTCAAATAATACCAGTTAAACAACTTAAGAAATAGAGCCTATATGGTTTTATCGAGGAAGCCTGAAATAGATAGAGAAATATCTAAAAAATTGGATATTTTAATTCGATTATATATTGAGTCATTGCTACGATCCGATGATAATAATTTTAATATTGGTCAGATTGCAAGAATTCTGAAAACTATGGGCATATCGCCAACAGAAATTGCTAAATTATTAGGCAAGAAGTCTGTAACATCAATTGCCCCGCATTTGTATCAGCGAACTCGTTCATTAAAGATTTAAAAGAAAGGAGGGTGATAAAATGCCCAAGAAGATTAAGACACAAGAAGATCATTTACAGGCGATACAATACCTTTTGGCAGGACTATTATTAAAGAAGGATATTGATATCAAAAAAGCTGCAAAAATTATTGGTTGTTCGGATAAGATTTTAACAGCGCTGTATCCCGAAAGAAAAAATAGAATAGTAAGAATGAGTAAACAGATTTAATTAAGGATTATGTAAGGAGGGTGAAATGTCCAAAGATGAATATCAAAAAGAAACAATCCAAAATTTAATAATAATACGGAATTTATTAATATTGTTGTTAGAGAAATTCGACGTAAAGAAGGAAGATATAGCAAAAACAATCGGCGTTACGCCAGGGCGGTTAAGTCAGATTTTAAATCCTAAGAAGTATAAGAAATAATTATGGCTCGACTTGATTCTTCTTTAATAAAGAAATTAGCAGGTGTGATAAAGAAGCCCGAGAAATATATTAAAGAACGGATAAGCAAAAAAGCGTCTCAAAATAATGTTTTTTCTGAAGCCTATTTAGTTAAATGGCTACGGGATGAAAACATTGGTTGCCAAGTTTATTTCAATAAACTTTCTCCCGAAATAAAGGGACAAGTTAGAAGCTTAGCTGAACATAAAGAATTCAAAGCTGCAAATATCAAAAAATCCAGAGTTATTAAGGTCTCTCGATTTTATAAAGTTAATAATCGAACAATCTCGCCTACGAGTAAATTAATAAGTGGGGTACTAATAAATTCTGCTTTTAATAATGCTGGTTTATATCCTGAATTATTTCTTTTTGAGAACTCGTTAAGAGAATTTATTAACTTAGTTTTATCTAAAAAATATGGCATTAAATGGTGGGATGTTAGAGTGAAAGGTGAGACGCAAAGAAATGTTGAAGTTAGAATGAGAAAAGAGAAGATGAACCCGTGGCATGGAGGACGTGCGGTCGATCCAATTTTTTACGCGGATTTAAGTGATTTAACTACTATTATAAGAGGCCATCCAAATGAATTTGTGCCTTTTTTTAAAGATGTGGTTGGAAAACTCACATGGTTAACCCAGAAATTAGAAGAGATTTCTCTGACAAGAAATAACTTAGCACACTCAGCTCCTTTGAGACAAGCCGACATCAATCGTTTTAGAACATATTTTGTTGATTGGTATAATCAAATACCAGTAATTGAATCTCGCCTATAATATTGTGGAGAAATTTTGTAGGACATATGGCTGCCCTCATTTATCTGGAAATGATATTAAGGAAATGAGGACTGCCATAAGTTTTTCTGGAGGCATTTGATGAAAGTTTTTTTGGAAACTTATGGCTGCCAGATGAATGAGTACGACTCCGAACTCGTGCGGGCGATACTCAAGAAGGAAAACTATGAGTTCGTGCCCGATGAGCGCCATGCGGACATCGTCATGCTCAACACCTGCGCCATCCGCGAGCATGCTCACCGCAAGGTCTTTGGCCGGGTGCATTCCATCCATCATGCCCGCAACGGCAAGCCGGTCATGATCGGCATCCTGGGCTGTATGGCAACCAACCTGCGCCAGGAAATATTCGAAGACCGCAGTATGAAGATCGACTTTATCGCCGGGCCGGACAGCTATAAACGCCTGCCGGGCCTTATCAGGGAAGCCGCGGGCGAAGGGGACAAGCCCTTTGATGTCACCCTGTCGGAATTCGAGACCTATGAAGACGTCTATCCCAGCCGCAAACAGGGCATCAATGCCTGGATCGCGGTCATGCGCGGGTGCAATAATTTCTGCACGTTCTGTGTGGTGCCGTATACACGCGGGCGCGAGCGCAGCAGGCCGGTTGCCAATGTGGTCGAGGAAGCCTGCCGACTGGCCGATGAGGGCTTCAAGCAGGTCACTTTGCTGGGGCAGAACGTTAATTCCTACCGCCACGAGAACGCCGACTTTGCCGACCTCATGGAAGCGGTGAGCAGGGTGGATGGCATTGAACGAGTGCGTTTCACTTCGCCGCATCCCAAAGATTTCCCGGACAAGTTCCTTGAGTTGATGGCGGACAATCCCAAAATATGCAAGCACATCCACATCCCTTTGCAGGCGGGCAATGACCGCGTGCTGGACCTGATGGACCGCACCTATACAAAGGAAGAATATTTGGGGCTGGTCGATAAAATGCGCCGGCGCATCCCTGATGTGGTCCTAAGCACCGACATCATTGCCGGTTTCCCGACCGAAACGGACGCGGAGTTCGAGGACACGCTGGATGTCCTGCGCCGGGTGCAATTCGATTTCGCCTTCACCTTCAAATATTCCGAACGCAAAGGTACCATCGCCTCCCGCAAGTTCCCGGATGACGTTCCCGAAGAAAAGAAGACCGGGCGTGTCATGCGCCTCAACGAATTGCAGAAAGAGATCACCTACCAAAAGAACCGTGCCCATATAGGGGAAGTCCACACCATCCTCCTTGAGCCCGCCATGGGCCCCAATCCTGAAGGGCGGTTTGTGGGCCGCACGGACGGCAATAAACTGGTCCTTCTCCCGCTGGGGGCCTTCCGGGCAGGCCAAATGCTCAAAGTCCGCGTCACGGACGCCACCCCTCATGCTTTACGCGGCCGGCCGGCTGAAGTATAATAATATTGAAAACCGAAACCAAAAGTTATATAGTGTGAGTTTAAGGTTAAGGCTATGTTAAAGACCCATCTTACAGCCGAAGCGCTTTACGAAAAACTGAAGAATATCAGGTTGGGCGGGACTGTGTGCCAGTACTCCCTGCGCAAGTGCGCGGAGCTTGTCCCCATCATCAATGAGATCAATGAGCTTAAAGAAGAGAAGAACGCCGTCATCCTGGCCCATTCCTACATAAGTCCGGAGATCATCTATGGCGTGTCGGATTTCGTGGGGGATTCCTATAAGCTAAGCCGCGACGCCATGACCACCACCGCCTCGACCATTGTCTTTACAGCGGTGCGGTTCATGGGCGAGACCGCCAAGATCCTCAACCCCGAAAAAGAAGTGCTCATCCCGGCGCCTTTGGACGGCTGTACCCTGGCCGATTCCATCAATGCCGCGCAGGTGCGCGCTTTGCGCAAAGAGTTTCCCGGCTACACCTTCATCTGCTACGTCAATACGACCGCCGAGGTCAAGGCCGAATGCGATGTGTGCGTGACCTCCGCCAACGTGTACAAAATCGTTGAGAACATCCCCAATGACAAGATCTATTTCCTGCCGGATAAATACATGGGCCAGAATTTAAAGAACCATGTCGAGCGCAACGGCATCAAAAAGGACATCCGTTTCTTCACCGGCAGCTGCTATGTGCACGAGGATTACGGCATCGAGGACATTTTAAAAATACGCCTCGAATATCCCAATGCCAAGATCGTCAGCCACCCGGAATGCAATGCCCAGGTCGTGGACAATTCCGATTTCGTCGGCTCCACCGAGCAGATGCTGGGCTATATGAGGGAAACCGAATCCAGGGAATTCCTGATGCTCACCGAATGCGGCCTTTCCGCCCGCCTGCAGTCGGAATTCCCGGACAAGAAACTCGTCGGCTCCTGCACCATGTGCAAGTACATGAAATCCAACACCCTCGAGGACATCCGCCGGGTCCTGAAAGACCCGCGTCCGAAAGACCGTGTCTCCATCAGCGAGGATGTCCGCCTGCGCGCGCTCAAGTCCCTCGAGGCCATGTTCCGCTACGCGCAACCTCAATGAGCGAAAACTTCGTTGAACCACAGTTCTTCACCTTCGCCCAGCCTCCCAATGAACTCGTCCTCAAAAGCGGGGTGAAATTAGGGCCGGTCACTCTGGCCTATGAGACCTACGGCAAGCTCAACGCCGACAGGAGCAACGCCATTTTGATCTTCCATGCCCTCACCGGCGACGCGCACGCCGCGGGCTGGCAAAAGGGCGATAAGAGCCCCGGCTGGTGGGACGCCATGATCGGCCCGGGCAAAGCGTTCGACACCGACAAATATTTCGTCATCTGTTCCAATGTCATCGGCGGGTGCAAAGGTTCCACCGGCCCGGCCTCGATCAACCCGGCTACGGGCAAACCTTACGGATTGAGCTTCCCGGTCATTACCATCGAAGACATGATCGTGGCGCAGAAACATCTCATTGATTACCTGGGGATAAAGCAGTTATTGTCCGCCTCCGGCGGCTCCATGGGCGGGCTCATGGCCCTCAAATGGGCGGTGATGTATCCCGGCACGCTCAGATCATCCATTTTGATCGCCACCAACTACCGGCACACGGCCCAGCAGATCGCTTTGCACGAGGTCGCGCGCCAGGCCATCATGTCCGATCCCGACTGGCAGAACGGCGACTATTATGGCAAGTCTGTGCCCGCGCGCGGCCTGGCCGTTTCGCGCATGATCGGCCACATCACCTACATGAGCGAGCGCTCGATGGAGGAGAAGTTCGGCCGCAAACTGCAGAACAAGGAGAAACTGGGGTACGATTTCTCGCATGATTTTGAGGTGGAGGGGTACCTTAAATACCGCAGTGATAACTTTGTCCAGCGTTTCGACGCCAACAGCTACCTGTACCTGTCCAAGGCCCTGGATTATTTCGACCTGGCCGAGGACACCGACCTGCAGAAGGCGTTCAAGGGGGTCAAGTCCAAGTTCCTGATCGTCACCTTCACGTCGGACTGGCTCTATCCGTCGTACCAGAGCAAGGAAATGGTCAAGGCCATGAAGGCCAATAACCTGGATGTTTCTTACATCGAGATCGCCACCGATTACGGCCACGATTCATTTTTGGTCGAGATCGAGGGGCAGTCGAAACTGGTCACGCATTTTCTCAACAACGTCAAATGAACGACATCCGCATCGACCATAAATTCATCATCGAAATGATCGAGCCCAACAGCCACGTGCTGGACCTGGGCTGCGGGGACGGCACTTTGCTAGACCTTTTGATGAAGCGTAAGAACTGCCACGCCACCGGCATCGAGATCGATGAGAAGGAAATTTACAAATGCGTCGAGCGGGGCGTGACGGTCTCCCACGGGGACGTGGACACCGGCCTGGCGGACTATTCCGACAAGCGTTTCGACTACGTCATCCTCAACGAAAGTTTGCAGGAAATCCTCAACCCCGAGAAGGTGATCTCCGAGGCCCTGCGGGTGGGTAAGCGCGTCATCGTCGGCATCCCGAACTTCTGCAATATCGCTTCACGCCTGCAGATCTTCTTTTTGGGCCAGGTGCCGGTGACCAAGGGCCTGCCTTATAAGTGGTACAACACGCCCAATCTGCGTTTTTTAAGCATCAAGGACTTCCGCCATTTTTGCGCCGAGCGCAGCATCACGGTTGAGCGCGAGCGCGCCATCGGCCTGCGCAAGGAAGTGTTCTTCAAGCGCAACCTTTTCGCCTACATCGCCATCTTCCTGATCCGCAAATAGGTACCGTCTACCTTCTTGCAAGAAGGTAGCAGCTACCTTTTACTATGTGAGCCGTCGCAGAAGGGCTTTGTGTTGCTGGTCTTGCAGGTGCACCAGGCCACGGTCTTCTCTTCGGTGATCTCCACGAACATGGGCCGCATGCCCGTGGGGCCGTGACTGCCGTCGCAGAAGGGCTGTTTTTTCGACAGGCCGCAGGCGCACCAGACATAGCGCCCGGGTTTGACCGTCATGACCGCCGGTCCGGCAGGGTTGCTCATTTAGTAACTCATGGTTTTGACCGGCTTTTCCGCTTCTCCGCCGATCTTCTCTACAGGCGCGCCCAACTCGCCGAGCTGGCCTTTGTAAACGCACTGGGAAAGGTCGTTATTGTAAATAAAGACTTTGCCGTTGTTCTGGTCGAACACCCCGAAGAGGCCGGAAGCGGTGACAAAGGGATAGACCCCGGCGAAGCTTTTGCCTTCCGCCATGGTGGTGTTGGGCCGCATGATCCAGGCCGCGGCCAGGATGGTCAAACAGAGGACCGTGATGTTCATTTTATTCATGGTATTCTCCCCCCGATTTTGCTATATTTGCTCGTCAACTTTCCTTTATTATAATTGAGCTGGGGTTCATTGCAACGATGAAAAAATACGATTTCCTCATCATTGGCTCCGGGATCATCGGCCTGACGGTCGCGGTCGCGCTCAAGAAGCGCAGGCCGGCGGCTTCCATTCTTGTTATCGACAAAGAAGAAGGCGAGGCCCGCCACGCCTCGGGGCGCAACAGCGGGGTCCTGCATGCCGGTTTCTACTACACCGCCGACAGCTTGAAGGCCAAATTCACCGTCGAGGGCAGCCGGGCCATGAAGGCCTATGTCAAAGCCAAAGGCCTGGCCATCAACGAATGCGGCAAGCTGGTCGTGGCCCAGAACGATGATGAGCTGGGACAGCTGGATGAGCTGCTCAAACGCGGCCAGCGCAACGGCTCCAACGTGCGCCTCGTCGAAGAAGCGGAAGCCCGCGCCATCGAGCCCAATGTCAGGACCCACCAACGCGCGTTGTACTCGCCGGATACCGCCAGCATCGATCCCGTCCAGGTGTGCCTGTCCATCAAAAAAGACTTAAGCAAAGACGGGGTGGAATTCTTATATGAAACCAAATATACCGGTCATGCCGGCAACGTGGTCAAGACTTCGCACGGCGACTATGAGGCCGTGAAGGTCATCAACTGCGCCGGGCTTTACGCCGACAAGGTGGCGCAGGACTTCGGCTTTGGCAAAAAATACACCATGGTCCCGTTCAAGGGGCTTTATCTCAAATACACCAAGAATAAAACCGATGTTAAGGTCAATATCTATCCGGTGCCCAATCTTAAAAACCCGTTCTTGGGCGTGCATTACACCAAAACCGTGGACGGAAGCATCAAGATCGGCCCCACGGCCATCCCGGCTTTCTGGCGGGAGAACTACAGCGCCTTGGGCCGCTTTAACGCGGCGGAACTGGGTGAGGTATTGTTTTATGAATCCAAATTGTATTTGAGCAATGCCTTTAATTTCCGGGCGCTGGCGCACGAAGAAGCGCAGAAATATAATAAAGACTACTTTATATCCCTCGCTGTGGCCATGGTGCAGAATATCGATCCCAAAGGCTTTACGGAATGGACCAAGCCGGGCATCCGGGCCCAGCTTTTGGACAAGACCAGGCTGGCTTTGGTACAGGACTTCGTGGTGGAGGGGGATTATAAAAGCACCCACGTGCTCAATGCCGTATCCCCAGCATTCACATGCGCTTTCCCCTTCAGTCAATACGTAGTTGACCAGCATGTCATTGTGTGATATCCTATATACGTCAAAATTTGAAGTATTTAAATGGGGGGTTTTATGGAAATCAAGCTCATGATCCAAAGCACGCCGAATCCAAATGCGTTGAAATATGTCTTAAATATACCGGTTAAGACCGAAGGCAAGGTCACGTATAAAAACGTGGATGAAGCCGGGAATAATCCCATGGCCAGGGCCCTGTTCACCGTGCCCAATGTCAAGGAAGTGTACTTTTTCGATAATTATGTGACGGTCACCCAGGACGGCAATGCGGACTGGGAAGCGATCGAGGAACAGATCAAGACCATCATCCTCGAGCATGCTGAAAGCCACGACCCGAATTTCAAGGTTGAGGAGGCCCAAAAACCGGCGGTGGTTTCCGACGACCCCGACATTGTTAAGATCAATGAAATTTTGGACCGCACCATCCGTCCGGCTTTGCAAATGGATGGCGGGGACCTGCAGGTGGTGGGCTTTGACGGCCAGGTGATCGCGGTCAGCTATCATGGCGCCTGCGGTTCATGTCCGTCCTCGACCATGGGTACGCTCAAAGCCATCGAGAACATCCTCCGGGACGAGTTCAAGCCCGAGATCACCGTCGAAGCGGTGGAGGCGGCTTAAAGAGGAAAAACTATGTTTAAGATCAACCGAAAACTGGAGTACGCGCTGATCGCCCTGCGCCACATGAGCGCAAAGAGCCCCGGACAGTTGACCTCGGCCAAGGAGATTTGCGACATTTACCACGCGCCCTTCGATCCCATGTCGCGCGTTTTGCAGATCATGGCCCAGCACCAGGTCTTGCGCGCCGAGCAGGGGGCGCACGGCGGTTACCAGATCCTCAAGGACCTCTCCAAGGTGACTTTGCAGGACTTGACCGAGATGATCGAGGGACCGACCCAGATCGTCAACTGTTTCCACGGCAATTATTCGCATTGCGACATCACAGCCAGCTGCAACGTGATCTCGCCGATGCTCAACCTCAACGAGAGGATAGACGCTTTCTTCAATACCATCAATGTGCAGGAGCTTATCTCCTCGCGCAACCAGGGGGAAAAGCAGATCCGCAGCAAGCCCCTGATGCACGGGGCCGGCAAGGAATAAATATGGCTGACATCGTCAAACAAAAGGAACTGGGAGAGAGCAAGCTGGCGGGCGAGTACCGTTACGGCTTCACCACGGACATCGAATCCGAGACTATCCCTAAGGGCGTCAATGAGGACGTTGTCCGCCTTATTTCCGCCAAGAAAAAAGAGCCGGAGTGGATGACCGAATGGCGGCTGAAGGCTTTCCGTAACTGGCAGAAAATGGTAGAGCCCACGTGGCCGAATTTTGAGTACGGGCCCATCGATTACCAGGACCTGTATTATTACTCCGCGCCCAAGCAGAAAAATGAAAACCCCAAAAGTTTGGAAGAGGTCGACGAGGAATTGCTCAAGACCTTTGACCGCCTCGGCATTCCCTTGACCGAGCAGAAACGCCTGACCGGCGTGGCCGTGGACGCGGTGTTCGATAGCATTTCCGTCGGTACGACCCACCAGTCTGAGCTGGCCAAGCAGGGGATCATTTTCTGTTCCATGTCGGACGCCGTCCAGAACCATCCGGACCTGGTCAAAAAGTATTTAGGGTCTGTGGTGCCGGCAGGGGACAATTTCTTCGCCGCGCTTAATTCCGCGGTGTTTTCCGACGGGTCGTTCTGCTATATCCCCAAGGGCGTGCGCTGTCCGCTGGAGTTGTCCACGTATTTCCGCATCAACGCCGAGAACACCGGGCAATTCGAGCGCACTTTGATCGTGGCCGAGGATGACAGCTATGTCAGCTACCTGGAGGGCTGCACCGCGCCCATGCGCGATACCAACCAGCTGCACGCGGCCGTCGTCGAGCTGGTGGCCCTTAAGAATGCCGAGATCAAATATTCCACCGTGCAGAACTGGTATTCCGGGGACAAGGAAGGCAAGGGCGGCATTTATAATTTCGTCACCAAGCGCGGCAAATGCGTGGGTGCCAATTCCAAGATCTCGTGGACCCAGGTTGAAGCGGGTTCCGCCATCACCTGGAAATACCCTTCGGTCATTTTGCAGGGGGACAATTCCATCGGGAAATTCTATTCCGTGGCCCTGACCAGTCACCACATGACCGCGGACACCGGCACTAAAATGATCCATATCGGCAAGAACACCAAAAGCACCATCGTGTCCAAGGGCATTTCTTCCGACCACGCGCACAACAGCTACCGCGGCCTGGTCAAGATCATGCCGACGGCGGAGAACGCGCGCAATTTCTCCCAGTGCGACTCCATGCTGGTGGGCAACAAATGCAGCGCCAATACTTTTCCGTATATCGAGGTCAAGAACAATACCGCGGTGGTCGAGCACGAGGCCTCCACGTCCAAGATCAACGCCGAGCAGATGTTCTATCTGCGCTCGCGCGGGCTGGACCTGGAAGAGGCCATATCGCTCATCATCAACGGGTTTTGCAAGGACGTGTTCAAGGAACTGCCCCTGGAATTCTCCGTCGAGGCGGTCAAATTACTGGAAATGAAACTAGAGGGGAGTGTCGGTTAAATGCTGGAGATCAAGGGATTAAAAGCGGGTATCGAAGACAAAGAGATCCTCAAGGGCATCGACCTGACGGTCAATGCCGGTGAGATCCATGCCATCATGGGGCCCAATGGTTCGGGTAAAAGCACGCTGTCCAAGGTCATTGCCGGGCATCCGCAATACCAGGTCACGGCCGGGTCCATGACGTATGAACAGAATTTCAAGAAAATGGAACTGGTGGGCATGGAGCCGGATGAGCGCGCCAAGGAGGGCATTTTCCTGGCGTTCCAGTATCCCATCGAGCTTCCCGGTGTGCCGACTTCCGTGTTCCTGCGCGCCGCGTTTAACGCCATCTGCCGCCACCAGGGCGCCGAGGAAATGGACCCCATTGATTTCGACAAGTATTTGCGTGAGAAGATGAAGCTTTTGCACATGGACGAGAAATCCATTGACCGTCCGGTCAACGTGGATTTCTCCGGCGGCGAGAAAAAGCGCAATGAGATCCTGCAGATGGCGGTGCTCAACCCGCGCCTGGCCATTTTGGATGAGACCGACTCGGGCCTCGACATCGATTCCATGAAGATCGTCGCCGACGGGGTCAATAAACTGCGCCGCAAGGACAATGCGGTCATTTTGATCACGCATTACCAGCGGCTGCTCAATTATATCCAGCCGGATTTCGTGCACATCCTCCACGACGGTAAGATCATCAAGTCCGAAGGCAAGGAACTGGCCCTGGAAGTCGAGGACAAGGGCTACGACTGGCTCATAAAGTAGTTAAGTATAGGGAACCCGAATGATGACCCAAGAACAAATGCCCCTGCGCATCGAGGGCCTGGATGAATACCAAAGCAAGGTTATTGACCGCTCTCCCGCGTGGCTGAAAGCCTTCCGCCAGCGCGCCGTGGCGGCCTTTACCCAATTGGGCCTGCCCAGCGTCAAGGAAGAGGAATTCAAGTACACTTCTCTCGCGGAGTTGAGCTCCAAACGTTTCCAATTACCTTCCCATCATAAATTGCTGGGCGACCACAAGCTCCATGAATACATGGACGCGGGGGACATCAATATTGTCCTGGTCAACGGCGTCATCTGGGGCGACCTTTCCAATTTGAAGGACCTGCCCAAGGGCTTATCCATCATTTCATTCCAGGAAGCGGCGGCGCATTTCCCCGCCGAGGTCGAGGCCACGGTCAGCAAGCTGTCTTCCAATGACCCCAAATCTTTATTGTATTTGAACCACGCGCTGTTCGTGGACGGTGTTTTTGTCAAGATCGACGACGGGGCGGTGATCGAACCCCTGGTCCACATCATCCATGTGACCAGCGCGGTCGAGGACAATACGGTCCTTTTTCCCCGTTCTTTGATCCACATCGGCAACGCGGCGCAGGCCTCCATCATGGAAAGCCATATCGGCTTCGGCAACGGTCCGTACTGGACCAATGCGGTTTCCGACATGCGCGTGGGGGCGGACGCCAATGTGCAGTATTGCAAGGTCGAAAGCGAAAGCCCGCAGGCCGTGCATACCGGCATCACCCGCATATGGCAGGAAAAAGGCAGCAGCCTGGATTCCTTCACCTTCGCGCATCGCGCGCATTTGGTGCGCAATAACCTGGCCATTTTGCTCAAGGGCGAAGGCGCCAATACCATCATGAACGGTTTTTACGCCCTCGACGGCAACCAGCATGTGGACAACCATACATTGTTGGACATCCAGCAGCCCAATTGCACCAGCTACCAGTTGTACAAGGGTATCCTCAATGATTCCAGCCGTGCCGTGTTCAACGGCAAGATCCACGTGCACCCCATTGCCCAGAAAACCAACGGCTACCAGCTCAACAAACATTTATTGCTGGGCAAAGATGCCCGCATCGACACCAAGCCGGAGCTGGAGATATTCGCCGACGACGTCAAATGCACCCATGGCGCCACTATCGGCCAGCTCAATGACGACGAGCTTTTTTACCTGCAAAGCCGCTGCATCGCCAAAGAGACCGCCGTGCAGCTGCTCTCGCGCGGGTTCATGGAGGAGATCATCAACACCATCAAAGACGCGGCGGTCCGCGGTAAATTGAACCGCTTGTTGTCGGTCAAATTCCCCGAGGTCAAACTTTGAATGTTCAAAAGGTCCGCAAAGACTTCCCTAATCTTGCCATCAAAGTGCGCGGGGTTCCGCTGGTCTACCTGGACAATGCCGCCACGACCTTCAAGCCCGAGGCGGTCATCAATACCATTGATGAGCATTACCGCCACGGCACATCCAACGTGCACCGCGGGGTGCATTATTTAAGCGAACACGCCACCCTGGCGTTCGAAGGGGCCCGCCGCAAGGTCCGGAAATTCCTCAACGCCCGCAGCGAACACGAGATCATTTTCACCCGCGGTTCCACCGAATCCATCAATCTGGTGGCGCAATCCTATGGGGGGACGTTCTTAAAACCCGGCGACGAGATTATCATCTCGCACATGGAGCACCATTCCAATATTGTGCCCTGGCAGATGCTCTGCGACCGCAACGGCTGCATCCTCAAGGTCGTGCCCATCAATGACGACGGGGAATTCATTTTTGGGGAATATTTAAAGCTCTTGTCACCCAAGACCAAATTGGTGTCGGTGGTCTATGTGTCCAACTCTTTGGGCACGGTTAATCCGGTCAAGAAGATCATCGAGGCCGCGCATGCCAAAGGCGCCAAGGTGCTCATTGATGCGGCGCAGGCCGTGACCCACACCGCCATCGATGTGCAGGCCCTGGATTGCGACTTCCTGGTCTTTTCAGGCCACAAGATATTCGGGCCCACCGGCGTCGGCGTTCTGTATGGCAAAGAGGAATTGCTCAATGAAATGCCGCCCGTGCAGGGTGGAGGGGACATGATCAAAAGCGTCACCTTCGCCAGGACCACCTACAATGTCCTGCCGTATAAATTCGAGGCCGGCACCCCGGCGGTGGCCGAGGTCATCGGTCTGGGCGCCGCCATCGATTATGTGCAGGCCATCGGATTGCCGGCCATGGCCGCGCATAAGAAAGAGCTTTTGGCCTACGGCACAAAAATGCTTTCCGCCGTTTCCGGGCTGCGCCTGATCGGCACGGCCAAAGAAAAAACTTCCATCCTGTCTTTTGTCATCGAAGGCATACATCCGCACGACCTGGGCACCATCGTCGATGAGCAGGGGGTGGCCATCCGCACCGGGCACCATTGCACCCAGCCGGTGATGGACCGTTTCGGCGTGCCGGCAACCGCCCGCGCCTCTTTGGCTTTCTATAATACAAAAGAAGAACTGGACGTCCTGGTCAAGGCCATCTCCAGGGCCAAGGAAATTTTCCATGCGTGACGAACTATATCAGCAAACCATCCTGGAGCATAATCGCCATCCGCGCAATTTCAACAAGCTCGAGGGCGCGACGCACACGGCCGAGGGGTACAATCCTTTGTGCGGGGACCATTTGTGGGTGTTCATGAAGATCAATAAGCAGAATGTCATTGAAGAAGCGGCCTTCGAAGGTTCCGGCTGCGCCATTTCCAAGGCCTCGGCCTCGATGATGACCACCGCCATCAAGGGTAAGAGCGTGGATGAAGCCAAAGTATTGTTCAGGGAATTCCACGACCTGGTCATCGGCCAGTTGAAGCCCGACGAGAAACCCAATCATCTGGGTAAGCTCGCGGTGTTCTCCGGCATCTGGCAGTATCCCTCGCGCGTCAAATGCGCTTCTCTGAGCTGGCACACCATGAACGGCTCGCTGGAAAAGAAAGCGTCCATTTCCACGGAGTAAAATGATCACCGATACTTTGAACAGACCCCTGCAGGACCTGCGCATCTCGGTCATTGACCGCTGCAATTTCCGCTGCCCTTACTGCATGCCCGAGGAGCAGTTCCACCACGCGTATGAATTCCTGGACAAGAAGGAATGGCTGTCCTTTGAGGAGATCACCCGGCTGGCGCGGGTCTTTGTGTCTTTGGGCGTTAAAAAATTGCGATTGACCGGCGGGGAGCCCCTGCTGCGCCCCAACATGGATGAGCTTATCCGCCGGTTATCGGCCATCGAAGGGGTGGAGGACCTGGCCCTGACCACCAATGGCGCCATACTGGCGCAATGGGCCCCGCGTTTAAAAGCCGCGGGCCTCAAACGCCTGACCGTCAGCCTGGATTCCCTGGACCCGGCGGTTTTCAAGAAATTAAGCGGCGGCCGGGGCCGCGTCGAGGATGTGCTGGAAGGCATCAAAGCCGCCGAGGCGGCCGGTTTTAAACGCATCAAATTCAATGCCGTCATCCAGCGCGGGGTCAATGATCACACCATCCTGGACCTGGTGCGGCATTTTCGCGGCAGCGGCCATGTGCCGCGTTTTATCGAATACATGGATGTGGGCAACCAGAACCAGTGGCAGTATAAGAACGTGGTCCCTACCGCCGAGATCGTGCGCATGGTCAATGAAGAGTATCCCCTGGAGCGGTTTGAAGGCACGCAGGGCGGGGAAACCTCCGAGCGCTACCGTTTTAAAGATGGGCAGGGGGAGATCGGGTTCATTTCCTCTGTCAGCCATGCCTTTTGCGGCACCTGCAACCGGCTGCGGCTTTCCGCGGACGGGAAAATGTACACCTGCCTCTTTGCCACCTACGGCACGGACCTGCGGGAGCATTTAAGGAACGGCGCCGATGACGGTCTTCTGGCCCAGCTGGTCCGGGTCACCTGGATGAAACGCGAGGACCGCTATTCCGAGCTGCGCTCCCAACTGCGCCATTCCGGCAGCAGCCTTCCCAAAGTCGAAATGTACCACATCGGCGGCTAAAAGTTTCCTTTCCACTAATTGGCATTTTGCCAGAATATAGGGTATACTCTCCCGGAAAACGCTTCCTCGAACACAAACAATATGCTCAAGAAAACCATTATCTCCATACTTTGCGCCGCCTTTTTAGGCAGCACATGCCGGCCTGTCCAGGCCCAGGAATTCAGCGTTGCCCAGCTTCCGGCGCCCGGGACCATGGTGGGATTGTCTTCGCCGTTCGCGCCCCTGGCCCTCAAAGGTCTGGTGGTCAATCCCCAAAAGCCGCTGGAATTCCAGTTCATCGTGGATACCGGCCGCGACCCCCAAAACATGGAGCAAGTCCAGGGTGAGGCCACCCGCCTGGTCAAATATTTCCTGGCCGGATTGACCATCCCTGAAAGCGACCTGTGGGTCAACTTGTCCCCCTATGAAAAAGAGCGCATTGTCCCCGAAGCGTTGGGACAGACCGTCCTGGGCCGCGACCTTCTGGCGCAGGATTATATCCTCAAGCAATTGACCGCGTCGCTCATCTACCCTGAAAAAGGCTTAGGCAAAGAGTTCTGGGCCAGGGTCTACCGGAAAGCCCAGGAGAAATTCGGCACATCCGACATCCCCGTCAATACCTTCAACAAGGTCTGGATCCTGCCTGACCAGGCCCAGGTTTTTGAGAATGTCAATACCGTGTATGTGACCAAGTCCACCCTCAAGGTCATGCTGGATGAGGACTACACCGCCAGGGGCAAGAACCAGAAGACCCAGGCCTCCGGTGTTTCGTCCCAGATCGTCCGCGAGATCATCCTTCCCGAGATCGAGAAAGAGGTCAATACCGGCAAGAACTTCGCCACCCTGCGCCAGATCTTCCAGGCCCTCATCCTCGCCAAATGGTACAAGGAAACCATCAAGAACAGTTTGCTGGAAACACTGTACACGGACAAAAGCAAGATCGCCGGCGTCAACCTCAACGACCTGGCGGTCAAAGAGCAGATCTACGACCGTTACCTGCAGGCCTACAAGAAAGGCGTGTTCAACTATATCAAGGAAGAGCAGTCCGCGAGCGGGCAGACCATCCCGCGCAAATATTTCTCCGGCGGTACTTTCCTGGGTGAATATACCGTGGGGCATGACGGCAAATTCGCGGATGTGAAGGCCGACGGGGCCATGATGAGCGTTTTGGTCAGGATCAAGACCGCGCTGGAGCAAACGATCACGGAAAAAGTCACAGGCCTGACCCGCCGCGCAAGTGAACTGATCGCCACCGGGGTGACTTTCGTCCTGCTTCCTTCAGCCGCTTACGCGGATGTCCTCGATACGCTCAAAGAATTCGTTCCCGACAGCACCAAGGGCATTCTTGCCGCCGGTGCCGCCGTCGCCGCCATACCTTTGGCCGCCACCGTTTACTTCTGGGCCAGGCACACCATCCACGGTATTCTGGCCACCAGTTCTTACGGGGAAGCCAGTGGCAATTTGAAAAGGTACTTGTCCAAAAAAGATACCAATACCCTGGTCGCGCTTTTAAAGTACCCCGATGAAACGGTCCGCGCCGTCGCTGTCAAGCTGCTGGAAGCCAAAGGCAGCGCGGAGGTGGACATTACCGTCCCGGCGATATTGGACCTGCTCAAAGGCGGCCGCACCGATATGGAAGCGGCGGAAAGGGCGCTGAAAATCTTGGGCGCTACCCATGACGAAATGGTCCATGGTTATATGGAAGCCTTGCTGTCAAAGGGATCTCCTGCGATCATCCATGCCGCGCGCCGCTTCGGGGAAATGGGCGATGCCAGCGTTATCCCGTCATTGCTGGCGGTCCTGGATTCCAAAGAGGAGATATATCATCGCAAGGATGTGCGCTTCATGATCGCCAATGCCCTGATGAAATTAGGGTATCCGCAGAGCTTCGCGCTCATGGTTGAATTATTGTCTGAAAGGACCAACGGCATCAGCGACCTGATCGGGGCTTTCGTGGAATTAGGCGACCCCCGCGCCATCGATCCTTTATTGAACTACTTGAGAAATTTCACTTCCGATTCCAAGTCCTACCATGACGTGATGAAGGAAGTATGGCGCGCGGCAGAGCGATTGGGCGCCGGTGATTATGACCTGTTCCGGCTCAATTTGATCAAATTTTCACTTCCTTTCCCCTCTTCCAGGGAGGAAGCCCAAGCCGCCCTGTCCGGCCTGCGGCTGTCTCCCAACGACCAGAACCGCGCGTTCCTGTGGGCCTTATCATCCAAGAGGATCATGTTAAAGAAAACCGGCGCCATGTTCCTGGCGCGTACCGGGGGCCATGAGCACGCCGATGTGTTCCAGAGGCTTCTCAATAGGCAGCCCCCAAACACCCAAGGCGACCTGTTCAGTTTCCTGGACGAAGCCATCCGGTATAAACAGGAAGGTTATGATTTCAATGTCATTTACCAACCCATGATCACCCACCAGGAAGAAATAGGCCAACATGATTATTTCGGGCCGCAATATGAGACCAAGGTGGACCAGCAAGAAGTTTTGAAGATCGAGCGGGGCGTGAGGCTGGGTAATGGCTTTGCCAGGACCGGCACCGACCACGCTTTGCTGGCTTTACCCCCGGTCCCGGCCGCGGAAAACGGCGGTATCGACCTCAAGCAGATCGATGTCGAACATTCCGGCAGGAAGATCGCCGTGCAGTTCGATCCCGTCGAGCTCAATGAATTGATGCAGGGCGGATTCGAGGGATTTACGCCGGTGATCATCAACGTGACCCCGATCCGTGATACTGTTCATTTATTGAACGGTGTCCGCTAAAGTTAACGTTTCCTTGACAGGGACTGGCATTTTCAAAAAATACCAGTTATACTTCCTGTAAGCAGTAAGCAACACGTTCTTTAACATTGCAAGACGATAAAGGCAAACCCACCGTAAGGTGGGGACGCAAAGCCAAGGGTCCTTCCCAAAGGACAGCCTGGTTACCGAAATATGAAAAGAACGCTCCTGGTTCTCTTAACAACCTTCCTCACCCTAAGTCTTGGGCAGTCAGCCATGGCTGACCTGACCCATGATGTTTCCCAAAGCATTGTAGCGCTTGCAGATACGAACACCGGTATCCCGCCTTCCTTTTATGGCCATCCCGGCTATGAACGCCTGACCTTCACTTATGACGCGGCGGTTGACGCCCTCATCCTCAAAGCCGCCGGCAACCAGGCCGCGGCCGAGAAGATCATGGATTATTTTGCCGAGCGCTTGAGTATTCCCTTAAGCGAAGTGCTGGAGAGCGCGGACATGAACCGCTCTTACGGCCTCATCAAACTTAGCCCCCAAGACACCCTGGGGCTTGTGAACGCTTTTGACCGCACTTCCCTCAAAAGGCAGGGCCAGGGCCAGCTGGAGTATTTGACGACCCCTGGGCCCATGTCTTTCGTCATTATGGCCTTCCTGCAGGTCAATAAGGAAAAATATTTAGGCGATGCCCTTGTCCTGGGCGAGACCCTTTTAGCCATGCAGAGGCCGGATGGCGGCATCAGCGATGGCGACCGTTCGCCCAACCGGGTCCACACGGAGCCGCACGCGGATGCCACCAGCGTGTTCTACCAGCTGTTCGAAGTGACCGGCGATACCAAATGGAAGGAAGCCGGGGACAAGGCCGCGGCCTGGTTCATGGCCAAGGTGTACCAGCCGCAGAACGGGACCGTGTACCAGGGTTATTGGGAAAACGGGCCCAGCACCATTTTTGCCACGGACGTTTATTCCTGGACCATGGCCGGGAAAATAGGCGATATGATCCCGCTGGAGGCGCTGGAAGCCATGACCAGGACCATGCTGTCCCATTCGCTGGTGCAGATCACTTTTGAAGTGCCCGGGGGCGAAACCCGGACCATGGTGTCCATTGATTTTACCGACGCCAAGGACCCGCAGGTCATGAAGGAACGCGGTGGGTTCCATCCCATAGGCTCACCGGAATGGACCGGCGGTGTCATCCTGGCTTTGCAGAAGAATGCGGTGCGTTTCCAAAAGGCCGGCGATGCGGCCAAGGCGGGCGAGTTCAAGGCCCTTGCCGAGCTGCTCAAGTCCGAATTGATGAAGGCTTTCTATGATGTCAAAGGCGTGACCATGGTGCCTTATGCCACGGGCCAGAACATGGCTGTCGGGCACGGATGGAACACGCCGTTCTACTATGTGAAAGGGCGTTCAGGCTTTGCCGGCGGCAGTTTCATCGGCGGGTGGGGAATATTACCCATCAATGGTCTGAATCCTTTCATATTAGGCGATGATTACGCGCAAACATATAACGGCATCGCCGTCGGCGCCTCCGAAGAACAAAAAGCCAAAGATTATGTGGCGGGGGTTGTCGCGGAAAAGACTTTCCAGGAAACCGCCATTGTCAAAGGTCCTGATGCCCAGGACCAGATCGTCGAGCCCGGCCGGTACAATTCCAGGGCTTGGGCCGCTTTTGCCGGGCACAATTACAAGGAAGCCGTGCGCTGGGCCCAGAAAGTCGTGGATGAACCCGACTGGGTGCGCCTGGCCCAGGAAGAACAAAAACAAAAAGCCCACAACATCGGCGGGCTGGTCTTTTATCCCTGGGGCACGACCTATCCCAATAACAGCGACCCCGTGCACACGGCGATCTGGAAATATCCGTTATTGAACGAAGTGGCCGCGGCCATGTGGATCCTCTCGGCGGGCAACTATGAATTGGGCAATAAGGCGGAAGCGGGGAAGTGGATGAAGCGCCTGGTCACGGAACTTCCCTATCACCAGATCGCGGACGTGGCTTACGATCCGGAAACGGGCAAGAAGGACCTCATCGACGGATATTGGAACGCGGTGATCTCCTGGAAATCCAACCCGGGCAATTCGCCGCGGGACGCGGCCATGGGCAGGTTAGCGCTGGAATCGGGGGTAAACCTGGAAACCCCGGAAATGGTCATGCTGCCCAAGCCGGCGGTGCAGGATGTTATAAAACTGGCCAGCGCCATCACCAAAAGCCCTGCTCATTTGCCCCAGGCGAGCGATCAAATTTACCAGCAAACCGCACTTCGCGGTTTAACTCAAACCCAAACTTCTTTTTAACAATATCGATCATCTGCAGGTGAAGGTCATGCACATCCTGGGCGGTGGTGCCCGCACCTTTGATGATGATGTTGGCGTGCTTCTCAAAGATGCAGGCCCCGCCGGACCTCAAACCCTTGCCGCCGGCCTGCTCCAAAAACCATCCGGCCGCCTGGCGGCGTTCGGCCTTTGAGGTCGGTTCCACGTTGCGGAAAAAACTCCCGGCGCAGGGATGGGTGGCGAGGTTGGGGTGTTTCTCGGCGCGCGTGCGCAGGATCTGGGCGCGTTCAGTGGCCAGCGCCACCGGATCGCCCGGCCGCAGGGCAAAAGTCACTTCCACGACGATCTCATCGGTTTCTTTGAGCCGTGAGTGACGGTAACTGAAACCGAAATAATCCGGGCCCACGGTTTTCTCATTGCCTTTTTTGTCCAGGATGACCGCGGACTTGAGCACATCGCCGACCTGTTTGCCCCAGGCGCCCGCATTGCCGACCACGGCGCCGCCGACGGTGCCGGGTATCCCTGAAACATACACGAACCCTTCCAGGCCCTCTTCGACGGTAAACAGGGCCAGCGCGTCCAGTTCGGTGCTGGCGGCCGCGCGCGCATCATTGCCTGTGCGCTCGATCAAAGGGGTGGGGGAAACATAACGGACCACAGCCGCGTCAAGCCCCTGGTCGGAAAATACCAAATTCGACCCGCCGCCGATGAGGACAAAGGGAATATCGGCCTTGGCGAGTTCCCGCACAGCGCTTTTAAGTTCATCCGGGGTGGCGCACTCGATCAAATACCGGCAGGGCCCGCCCAGTTGGAATGTGGTGTATTGGGACAAAAGGGCGCCGGGGACTTTTTTAGATCCGGGCATGGTCTTTAAGGTAGGCATTGACCGAGGTGATACCGTTATTGACGGAAAAGGCCTTGTAACCTTCGCCGGTGAGGATCTCCGCCAGGTGGTGGCTGCGGCCGCCTTTGGCGCAGAAGATCAGGTATTGGTCTTTTTTGTTAAAACGGTCCATGTTCTGCGGGAACCCGGACATGGGGACATGCGGGCAGGCGACCAGGCAGGGCCAGTCCAGGAGTTCACTCTCTTCACGGATGTCGATGAGCTTATATTTCTTGAGATCGGCTTCGCTCAAACTGTGGATGTCGATGTCGATGGGGTTCATGCGATCACCGGGGTCTGCGGCCCGTAGATCCATTGGCTGGTGCCGTCGGCGTAGAATTCTTTTTTCCAGATGGCCAGGCGTTTCTTGACCTCCTCGATGATGTAGCGGCAGGCCTTGAAGGCTCCATCCCGGTGGCCGGACCACACGCCGATCCATACGGCGGATTCACCGACGGGGACCTTGCCGGTCCTTTGGATGCACACGGCGTCCGTGACAGGGAACAGCGATAAAGCCTCTTTGATGATCTTTTCGCCTTCTTGCGCGCAGGCCGCGGCATCGGCAATGTAGAGCAGGGCGCTGACCTCGATGTCTTTGTGCTTGTCATTGCGCACCATGCCTTCAAAGACAGCCAGGGCGCCGTTCTTTGGGTCGCGGCAGTATTGCCGCGCTTTGACAGGGTCAATGGGTTTCTCCTGGAGGATGAACATCAGTAGGTGACCTTTACAATGCCGGAGAGGATCTTGCACTGGCAGCCCAGGCGGTGGTTGCGGTCCATCGCGAGGTCCATTTCTTCCTTGTTGAGCTCGTCGAGATTGTCCGCGCCTTCCAGCAGCTCGATCTGGCAGGTGCCGCACACGCCGGAGTTGCAGCTGAAGGGAATGCCCGCGGCCTCGCAGGCTTCCGCGATCTGTTTGCCGTCGGGGACCTCGTACTCGATATTGTCGATGATCAGCTTGGCCATCTTATTCCTTGAATTGCAGCACCGGGAAAACGATGTTCTTCTCGGGGTTATTGAATTCATGCACCACCATGCCGGGATAATGGGCCTTGATCTTACCGATGATCTCATCGACCAGGTAGCGCGGCACCGAGGCCCCGGAACTCAAACCGATCTTGGACTTGTTCTTCAGGATATTGCAATCCAGTTCCTCGGCGGTGTCGATGATATGGCTTTCGACCCCGGCCTGTTCGCCGGTTTCCCGCAAACGGTTGCTGTTCGATGAATGCGGGGAGCCGCAAATGATGATCACATCGCAGAACGAGGCCAATTCCTTGACCGCGTCCTGGCGGTTCTGGGTGGCATAGCAGATGTCCGAGCGCAGGGGGCCGATGAGCTTCGGGAATTTTCTCTTCAATTTTTCGATGATGCCCTTGGTTTCATCCACCGAGAGGGTGGTCTGTGTGATGTAAGCGACGGTTTTGTCGGCGGGAATGTCCAGTTTGTCCACGTCCTGTTCATTCTGGACGATATGCAAAAGGTCAGGGTTCACATAGCCGGAGGTGCCGACCAGTTCCTGGTGGCCCACATGCCCGATGAGCACGGTTTCCACGTTCTGGCCGGAGAATTTGACCGCCTCTTTGTGGACCTTGGTCACCAGCGGGCAGGTGGCGTCGACGAATTTAAGCCGGCGCCGGCGGGCTTTTTCAATGATGTCCGGGGGCACGCCATGGGCGCTGAAGATGATGCGGCTGCCTTCGGGCACAGACTCGATGTCCTCGACAAAGATGACCCCGCGATCTTTCATGTCATTGACGACCGAGGTATTGTGCACGATATCGTGGTAAACGTACAAAGGGGTGCCATAGGTTGAAAGCGCCAGTTCGACAATGTCGATGGCGCTGGCAACCCCGGCGCAGAACCCTTGTGTTTTAGCGAGGTAAATTTCCATAAGTTGCTTTTTTGGATTTTGTTTTCTATAATAATAATTCTATTTATGCCCCCTGTCAATCGTCGAAAAACGCCCACTGTCCTGGTGGGAAACCTGTCCCTGGGAAGCGGCCATCCGGTGCGCATCCAGTCCATGACCGACACGCCCACGGCGGATGTCGGGGCCACGCTCAAGCAGACCAAAGAGCTTATTGAGGCCGGTTCCGAGCTGGTGCGCTGGACGGTCAATGACCATGATGCCGCCAAGGGCGCGGCCGAGGCCATAGAGCGTCTGCGCGCGGAGGGCATCACCACGCCCATCATCGGGGACTTCCATTTTAACGGCCACACCCTGCTGACCAAAAACCTCCAGGCCGCCAAACTGTTGGATAAATACCGCATCAATCCCGGCAATGTGGGCAAAGGCCGCCAGCACGACGACAATTTTGCCCAGATCGTCAAGATCGCCATCGACAACGGCAAGGCCGTGCGCATCGGGGTCAACTGGGGTTCGCTGGACCAGGAATTGCTCACCGAATTGATGGACGCCAATGCCAGGTCCAAAGATCCCAAAGATGCCAGTGAAGTCATGCGCGAAGCCATGGTGCAAAGCGCCCTGCGCTCGGCGGAATACGCCCTGAAACTGGGCCTGCCCGAAGAGAAACTGGTTTTGAGCGTTAAAATGTCCGTCCTGCAGGACATGGTTGCGGTATATGAACGCCTGGCCAAAGAGTGTGATTTTGTCCTGCACCTGGGGTTGACCGAGGCCGGGGCCGACATCAAGGGCGCGGTTTCCAGCGCCGCGGCCTTGGGCATCCTTTTGGAGCAGGGTATCGGTGACACCATCCGGGTTTCGCTCACCCCCCAGCCGAATGTCACACGCGCCAGGGAGGTGGAAGTCTGCAAAGAGCTCCTGCAATCCATGGGCTTTCGGTACTTTTCCCCGTCGGTGACCAGCTGCCCTGGCTGCGGGCGCACCAGCAGCGATTATTTCCAGTACCTGGCCCAGGACATCAACACCCACATCAGGCTGAAAATGCCCGTGTGGAAAAGCCGGTATCCCGGGGTGGAGCAGATGAAGATCGCGGTCATGGGCTGTGTGGTCAACGGCCCGGGGGAAAGCCGCCACGCCGACATCGGCATCAGCCTGCCGGGCGCTTCCGAGAGGCCCATCGCGCCGGTCTATGTGGATGGCAAAGAATTCAAGACCCTTAAAGGGGAGAGGATCAAGGAAGAATTCATCGATATCCTGGAAAATTATATACATAGTAAGTATAAGTCTTAAATTGGCAAATCCCTCGCCGGTAGTGTAAACTTTCTCCATGCCCCAAAACCCCAGCTTAAAGCGCCTTATCCTGTCAGGGATAGTGTGTGCCTTTTTAGTCAATATCCTGGGGCCGTTACCAGCCCAAGCTCAGGCCGTTTCCTTGCCCACTGCCGGGACTATGCTGGAGCTTTCCAGACCGTACATGCCGGTCACGGTCAAAGGGCTGATCGTCCATCCTGATAACCCTTTTCAATTCGACTTTCTCATCGATTCCGGCGACACCGGCCTCAAAGGCCAGGCGGTCAAAACGGAATCCATGAAACTGATCAAATATTTCCTGGCCGCCCTCACCGTACCGGAAAATGAAATGTGGGTCAATCTGTCGCCTTACGAAAAAACCCGCATCATCCCCAAAAGCTTTGGCGACACGGAAATGGGGCGCGACCTGCTGGAACAGGACTACATCCTCAAGCAGTTGACCGCGTCATTGACCTATCCCGAGAAGGAAATGGGCAAGAAATTCTGGGACCAGGTCTATGCCCAGGCCCAAAGCCGGTTCGGGACATCCAGCATTCTCGTCGATACCTTCAATAAAGTTTGGATCGTTCCTTCCACAGCCCGCATTTATGAGCACAACAATGGGGCCTTTGTGGTCGAGGCCCGGCTGAAGGTCATGTTGGAGGAGGACTACCTGGCATCAAGAAAGAATAAGGAAACCCCGACTGGCCTGCCCAAGGCAGGCCAAAACGTCGGGGCCTCTCAAGTCATCCGTGAGGTGATACTCCCTGAACTTGAGAGGGAAGTCAATGAAGGCGCCCATTTTGCTAACCTGCGCCAGATCTACCAGGCCATGGTCCTGGCGACCTGGTACAAGATCAGGCTCAAGAACAGCATTTTAGGAAGATCGTATGTGGACCAGGACAAGACCTCCGGCATTGCGCTGGGCGACAAACAGGCCAATGAAAAGATCTACCGGCAATACCTGCAGGCCTTCAAGAAGGGCGTTTACAATTACATCAAGGAAGACCTCAGCCCGTCGGGGGAGATAGTGCCGCGCAAGTATGTGTCCGGCGGGTTCGACTCCGCCATGCTGGGCAAGGTGGTCGGGGAAGGTCTTGGCGCGACGGTCACCAACGCGGCCCAGATGGCGCCGCGGGGCGACATGGCCATGGTTGATTTTGAGGTCAAAACTCAGGCTTCCGATGAGGCAATGGCAGCGGAAGACCTCTATGATTTTCTCAAGGGTGAGGTAAATGTGCGACGGCTGGAGGGGAAGATACAGGAAGCGATGGAAGCTGTGAAGAGAGAAAATCGGGCGATCGTTGTAGGCGGGACAAGGCATTTCAGAAGCGGGGCAAGGAACGATGTGGACGTGCTTTTGCAGGGGGTTAGAGATGAGGGGACCTGGAGATCGTTCGTCCAGTCGTTGACCGGTATTTTGAATAAAGTCGAGGGAGCACAGGCGGAGTTCTTTAATGACGAGCCATTCGGTTTGATGGAAAGCGTTGAGAACTTGAAACTGGTCCTCAAGTCCAGGACCGGGGAAAGTAAGAACGTGTATATCCATGTCCTTATGGACCCGTGGAAATTCCCCGCTTCTAAATTTTTGCAGGGAACGGCGGATGATGTGATACGCGAAAAAGACATAGGGCATGACCTTTTAAAAGAATATTTTAAGGCGGAATATTATGTGGGCGATGAAGAAACATTCCGCAAAATGGCCGCGCAATACAATGATCCCGCGCAAAGAGAGGCCTTTTTGCGCAGCGAGGCGTTGCGCCAAAGGATCCTGGCATTAAAAAGGGTATTGGCCGGAATGAGCGATCCAGAGCTCGCCGACCGTATCCAGGCAAGATACCGGGAATCCGCCGCGGGTCCCGATGCCGCCATGACGGCGGTCGATCACAGGGAACTCTTTGCCCGATTTGAGGACAAGCTGCTCAACGCAGAAGAGTTGTCCCTGCCGCTCAAAGACGGCCGTAAACTGCCGCTGGTCCTGACAAAAGGAAGGTCTTTATTCTCATCCTCGGCGAGAAATTATTATATCGACCTTGATGTTTCGCCGGGACCCAAGGAATATTTTCCCGAATTGGCGCCGGTTTATAACTTCACCCCTGCGGAAATGTTCTTGCCGCCGCAGGGAACCCTGGGGAAGATCGGCGTGGAAATATTCCCCGGTAAAGATGACGGACGGCCCATCCTGATGGTTTCTTATAACCAGGCAAGCCAGGGCTTCAGGAACATACCCACGGCCCAACAAAAAAAATTTCTGCGCTGGATCGAAGCTGTCCATCAACGCATTGTCAGCGCTGCCAGGCAGTCCGGTATTGAGACCATCTATGCCAGGACCGCCGGGCAGATGGCATTGCTGTACCCCGGTGAGATCTCCGATATCAATCTTAGCCTGAATTACCGCCTGCCTTATGAAAATAAACCCGGTTTTTGGCAAAAGGTTGCGGTGGATGGCCGGAAGATCCCCCAGCCGAATCGGTACATGGAGGGCTCTAAAGCTTTCGATGAGATATGGCAGTACGTCGGGCCGATCGACGCGGCGATGACGGCGGAACCTGCGGAATTGGGCACCGCGGTCATCACGGGGGACATGGTCAGGACGTTCGCTGTTGAAGGCGACCGCAATCCTTTGCATACCAACGAGGAAGAAGCGAAGAAGTCCTTATTTAAAGGGCTGGTATCCCACGGTGTTTTGACCATGGAAATGGCCTTGAGCGAGATCGAACGGCAATTCCCGCAGTATTCGGTCGAAGAGATCGAAGAAGCGGTCTTTATCAAACCGGTTTACTTTAACAATAAGATCAACATGGCCGTGGAGATCACGGATGCCAAAGGAGGGGGAAAGACCTTCCAGGTCACCATTGATGGCGAGGACAAGAGAAACCCGACGGTGGCCAAATTGAAAGTGCATTTATCGCCCGCCTCCGGCAAAAAAGACCTGCCAGAGGTCACACAGCAGGAGCGGGAACGCGTGGCTCTCTTAGCGAGAGAGGTCACCACAAGAAAACCAAAATTCATTTATGATTTTACCCAGGTCTCTTCCCCGCGCCGCGCGGCCATTTCCCAGAAAATTTCCAAAGACAATATCCAAAGCCTTCAGGCATTGCTGGGCGTCAATGATGCGCAATTTATCAGCCGTGCCATTGCCAGAAAAATGATGACCCGGGCCCTGGCCGAGATCATTCCCGGCCATGCCATCGGCAAATTGAGCAACATCCATTTCGGCGTATCAGCGCAGGAAGGCGACAGCCTGACGGCACGCATCCGCATCGGCAAGATCGACGAGGTCTATAAGGACGCCCCCAAGCACAGGGTCAATGCCGTTGTGCAGGTCATCAACCAGGACGGCCAGGAGGTCCTGCGCGCCGATGTGCTCATGGTCATGATCATGGACAGCACCATACTGTTGAGCGCTAGGGAGAAAAATCTGTTCCGGCGGCTTATGAACCCGGGAGGGCTGATCATGGACCGGCGCATGAGTTTCATGCACGCCATGGACATTCTCATCGAGGCGGAGAAAAAATGGGCCAGGGAGCAAAAGACCAATGAGAACTTTACTTTGGAGGCGATAGTCGGTGAGCAATTGCGCAAGCAGGCCACTCTGCATGACAGGGCCCGCATTGAGTACAATGGCCTGTCCAGGGGGAGCCGGGACTGGGAATTTGTGAACACTTTGATGAGCGGTGGGCCCAAGTACGGGCTGGTAGAGGCCATGGAAGCCCTGCGCGCGGAAAAAGAACAATTGTCCCAAATGAAGCCGGTGTGGGGACTGGCCGACGACATCCTGTACTGGCAATTATTGATCCAGACGCTGGATAAAATACAGGAGGAGGACCGCCTGGCCGATGACCTGCGCGTCATCGCGGCGATGCGGGCGCCGGCCAAAATGGATGAAAAGAAAATACACGCGGATATTATGAGGGTCCTGTCGCGCCTGGAAGAGTTCAGGAATGCGGAAGTCAAAGCAACCTTAAAGGAAGAAGCCGTAACAAGGTTGAAACAAACATTGAATTCCCTGATCACGTTGCTCAAAGATCAGGATATTGCGCCGGAATTCCAGCCGTTGACGCGGATCAGCGGGATCCTGAAAAGGAGCGCGACGCCGGAACAGGCGGCAATAGCCCTGGGGTCCCTTCTCACGGAAGTTTCTCCGGACACCGATGCTGCCATGCTCAGCGACGGGGAAGTGGACCGCATCATCGGCCGGATACAAGGCGATTTCGGGGTCTTGGGCACATGGTTTGACAAGGTCAGCGCCCATCCTGAATTATTGAGTAAATTGCGTAATTTTATAAAAGGGGATGGCCGGTTCAAGCGTTCCGTCCTGGAGAAGGACATTGTCGCGGCAGGCGCGTTGGACGAACACCAGGCGCCTTCGTTCATGGACCTGGTGGAGCAGAAAATGCCGCGGGAAAAAGACCAGGCCCAGCTCGCGCAGGCGGACCCGGTGGGCGGTATCGATCTCAACTCAAAGGACCTTGATCTGGAAATTGGGCGGGATGTAAAAGATGCGCCGCTGACGTCGCAGGGCTTGGGGCAGGTCAGCATCGATGGGCTTTACCCGGTCATTCTCAACATCCAGCCGGTGGTCAACCTTCCAGCGCTTTTAGGGCTTCGATAATTTCCTGATTGTGGCCTTCGGGCTTGACGTTGGGAAAAACCCTCGCGATCCTGCCGTCCTTGCCGATGATGAAGGTGGTGCGCGCCACACCCATGTATTTCTTCCCATACATGGATTTTTCCACCCAAACGCCGTAGGCCTGGCAGATCTTCTTGTCCTCATCGGGGATGAGGGTGAAGGGCAGATTGAATTTGCTGATGAATTTATCATGCGAGGCGGAAGAATCCGGACTGACCCCCAGCACCACCGCGCCCAATTGTTCGATGTCCTTGAACCTGTCGCGGAACCCGCAGGCCTCGATGGTGCAACCCGGGGTATCGTCCTTGGGGTAGAAGTACAAAACAATATTCTTGCCCTTATGTTCCTTTAATCCCGGGAATTCCGGCGCTTTGTCTCCCTCTTTAATCATATTTCCTCCAGGTTCTTGCGTTCCCGTCGTAAATTTCTTTGACCCGGCGTTCGGCAGGCACACTGTCTTCCACAGGCCAGGCAGTAGCTTCCAGCTTATTACCATCCAGATCATAAAAATAAAGAGACCAGCTTTTAGGGCGTTTTTTAGCGTACTCGATCTTGACATGGTGGCTCTCCAGGTGCTTGATCATCGGTTCAAAATCGTTGGAGTGCACGCGGAAGGAAAAATGGTTGGCGCCCAGGCCTTCATGCGCAAAAGGATGGTTTTGGCTCAGGTCTTTGGCCTGGATAATACCCAACAGCGACGGGCCGCAGTCGAGGAAATATTCGATGCCGGCTTTGGACGGCTCGCGCCCGGTGATCTTCAGGCCGATGACTTTAGTGTAAAATTCCACGCTTTTGTCCAAATCCCGCACGTTGAAAGCCACGTGGTCAATGCCTTGTATCTTGATCATATCCGTTCTTTCCGTTCGATCTTGCATTTGTTGAAAATGAGGTATTCGCTGTAGCCGGCGCTTTTAGCCAGGTCCACCGCTTCCTTGAAATTCTTGCCGACATTTTCCGGCGTGTGGGCGTCCGAGCCGAAAGTCAGGGGCACGCCCGCGGCGTAATAGATCTTCAGGTGTTGCGGCGAAGGGTACATTTCCTTGATTGGCTTGCGCAGGCCCGAAGTATTGATCTCAACCGCCACGCCGGTTTCCTTGAACACCTTGGCCGTGGCTTTGACCTCTTCGGCCATGTCCACAGTGGGGCGGTGGCCGAATTTTTTGGGCAAATCGCAATGGCCCATGATCTGGAACATCCCGGACTGGGCGCTCTGGCGAAATAATTTGAAATAATCCCGCCATACCTGGTTGATGTCCTGGGTTTTCCATTTTTCGATCGTTAAGGGGTCATCCACAGCCCAGCCGTTGACGTAGTGGACCGAGCCGATGATGTAATCATAAGGGTAGCCGGAGATGATCTCTTTAGTTTTGGCCTCAAAACCGGGCACAAAATCCGCCTCCAGCGCGTATTTGATGATGATCTTGGCGCCGTACTTGTTTTTGACCTCGTCGATGAGCTTGTGGTAAAGGGGGAGCTGGCGCAAGTCCATGGTCACGCCCGGATGGCGTTCATGCACCATGGGCGCGTGGTCGGAAAAACCGATCTCGGCAAACCCTAAGGCAATGGCCTGCTGGACATACTCTTCCAGGCTGCCGGTGGCATGGCCGCAGAGGGCGGTGTGCATGTGGTAATCACAGCGGGGCAAGGGCATAAGAGAAGGATTATAGCCCCTGTGACTTTAATTTGCAATAGTGGCGGGGTGTATGGTAATATGCGGCTTATGACAGATCCCATCGAACAGTCCTACCATAAGATCATCGAAAGCATCGGCGAGGACCCCAAGCGTGAGGGGCTGATCAAGACCCCGCACCGGGCCGCCCGTGCCTTTGAATTCATGACCCAGGGGTATAAAAAAGACATCAAAGAGATCGTCAACAACGCCGTTTTCAAATCGGACAATGACGAAATGGTGATCGTTAAGGACATCGAGCTGTATTCCCTCTGCGAGCACCATTTGCTGCCGTTCTTCGGCCGCGCGCACGTGGGTTATATCCCCAAGGGCAAGATCATCGGCCTTTCCAAGATCGCCCGCATCGTGGACGTGTACGCCCGCCGCCTGCAGGTGCAGGAGAACCTGACCCGCCAGATCGCCGAAACCCTGATGAAGGTCACCGGCGCGCTGGGCGTGGGTGTGGTCATCGACGCCAGGCATTTGTGCATGATGATGCGCGGGGTGGAAAAGCAGAACTCCGTCATGAAAACATCCTGCCTGTTGGGGGTTTTCCGCAGTGAAGAAGGTACACGCAAGGAATTTCTAAGCCTTATTCAATGACAACCACTTCCCGGAAAACCGCGTTTGTCACCGGCGGCGCCAAGCGTTTGGGCCATGCCGTGGCCCTGCATTTGGCGGGCCAGGGTTACAACATCGCGCTGCATTACCATGATTCCAAGTCCGAGGCCATGGCCACCGCCCAGGCCATTTATAAAAAGCGCGTGCGTTGCGAACTGTTTTGCTGCGATCTTGCCGATGAAACCGCCGTGTCCGGGCTTTTGCCCAAGGTCCACAAGGCCTTTCCGGACCTGGCCGTCCTGGTCAACAACGCTTCCATCTTCATCCCCAACAAACTCAACGACCGGGACCTGACCCTGTTCAAGGCCCACTGGGACATCAATTTCAAGGCCCCGTACATTTTATCCTGCGCTTTTGCCCGCTTGGCCAAAAAGGGACAGATCATCAACTTTATCGACACCAATGTGGCCAAACACTTCAGCCGTTACGCGGATTATTTATTGACCAAAAAAGCCCTCTATGAGTTCACCCAGATGGCCGCGGTGCAGTGGGGGCCGAAGATACGGGTCAATGGCATTTCCCCGGGCATGATCCTGCCGCCGGTCCACCGCCAGGATGACCGCAAGGCCCGGGCCGCCAGGATCCCTTTGAAAAGAGTGGGAGCGCCCCAATATGTGCTCCAGGCCCTGCAGTATCTCCTGGATAATGACTATGTGACCGGCCAGGTCATCGCCGTGGACGGCGGGGAGCAGCTGGTATAACTATGGCCATCATCCGCATCAACGACCTTACTGTCCGGGCCATTATCGGCACCCATCCCTGGGAACGCGCCAATAAACAGGACCTGGTCATCAGTTTGACCATCGAATATGACGCCTCCAGGGCGGGCAAGTCGGACTCCCTCAAGGACGCTTTGAACTATGAGGCTGTGGCCGCCAAAGCCGTAAAAACAGTGGAACGTTCCCGTTGCCTCTTATTAGAGAAACTGGCCGCCAAACTGCTGGCCGGGATCATGGCGGACAAGAGGGTGCGGCGGGCAACCGTCCGGCTGGACAAGCCCCATGCCATAGCCCAGGCCAGGTCCGTGTCTTTTGAGCTTTCCAGCGACAGTTTTTAACTTTTCCCTTGCGCCAAAGGCATTCATTGCTATCATACGCCTATGAATCAGTTTAAAGACCAGGTGGTTTTGGTGACAGGCTCCACCCGCGGCATCGGCAGGACCGTGGCCGAGGCCTTTGCGGCCCAGGGCGCGGCTGTCATGGTCATCGGCCGTAACGCCGAACAGGCCAAAGAGGTGGCCTCCGGGATCAAGGCCAAAGGCGGTTCGGCCGAAGGTTTCGGCTGCGACGTCACCGATGCGGCGAGCGTGCAGGAAACGGTTAATAAAATTCTTGACATTCATAAGCGCATTGATATATTAGTCAACAACGCAGGCATCACGCGTGATAATTTGCTCTTAAGGCTCGACGAAAATGACTGGGATGAGGTCATCAAGGTCAACCTTAAGGGGGCTTTCAACGTCACCAAAGCGGTGACAAAGCCGATGGTCAAGGCCCGCAAGGGCAGGATCATCAGCATCGCTTCGGTCATTGGAATAACAGGGAACGCAGGGCAGGCCAATTACGCGGCCAGCAAAGCCGGGGTCATCGCCTTTTCCAAGTCCCTGGCCAAGGAACTGGCTTCGCGCGGCATCACGGCCAACGTGGTCGCTCCGGGGTATATCGACACGGAGATGACCCAAAAACTGCCCAACGCCGTCAAGCAGAAGGTCCTGGAACACATCCCTTTGAACCGTTTTGGGCAAGCCGCCGACGTAGCTGGTGTATGTTTGTTCCTGGCCTCCGGCGCGGCGGATTATATCACCGGACAGACGATCGTCGTTGATGGCGGTTTAGTGATTTAAAAAACAAGGAGGCATGTCAATGGCAGTGGAAGATAAAGTCAAATCGATCATCGCCGAGCAGCTGGGTGTCAAACCGGAGGAAGTCACTCCCGCGGCGTCCTTCGTGGACGACCTGGGGGCGGATTCCCTGGACACCGTAGAGCTCATTATGGCTTTGGAAGAAGAGTTCAACATCGAGATCCCCGACGAAGACGCCGAGAAGATGAAGACGGTGGGGGATGTCATCAAGTACATCGAAGAAAAAGCCAGCGTTTAATCTGTCCAAACGCGTTCATGTTCGGGTTAGCCCCTATTGCTGACAAGCGGTAGGGGCGAACCTTTAATAGGGGGACTTTTGCGAATGCAGAAAAAACGGGTCGTGATCACAGGCATGGGCACGGTTTCCCCGGTCGGCACTGGCTGCGAGAAGTTCTGGAAGAACCTGCTTGAGGGCCGTAGCGGCATCCGCGCCGTCAGCCATTTCGACGCGTCCGCCTTCGATTCGCGCGTCAACGGCGATGTCATCGATTATGATGCCCTGGCGCATTTCAACACCAAGGACGCGCGCAACCTTTCCCGGTTCATCCAGTTCGCGGTGGTGGCGGCCAATGAGGCCGTGGCCCAGTCCAAGCTCGACATCAAAACCATGGACCCCAGCCGTGTCGGTGTGGTGGTCGGTTCCGGCATCGGCAGCATCGAATCCGCCGAAGAGGAATACGAAAAGCTTTTGGCCAAAGGCCCGGGGCGCATTTCACCGTTTTTCATCACCCGCATGATCATCAATGAGGCCGCCGGCCAGGTGTCGATCAACCACGGCGCCATGGGTCCGTGTTTCGCCATCGCCACGGCCTGCGCCACGGCCAACAATTGCATCGGCGAGGCCATGCGCATGATCCAGCACGGCGAGGTGGATGTGATGATCGCCGGCGGTACGGAAAGCGCCACGTCCAAGCTGGGGTTGGGCGGCTTCTGCGCCTTGAAAGCTTTGTCCAAGCAGTATAACAATGAACCGGCGAGGGCAAGCCGGCCGTTCGACCTTAACCGTGACGGGTTCGTCATGGGCGAGGGCGCGGGGGTCGTCATTTTGGAAAGTTTGGAATTTGCCAAGGCCCGCGGGGCCAAGATCCTTGCCGAACTGGCCGGTTACGGCCGCACCGCGGACGCGTACCACATCACCGCGCCGCATTCCGAAGGGCTGGGGGCCATCAAAGCCATGGAATTCGCGCTCAAGGATGCCGGCATGAAGCCCACGGACATCCAGTACATCAATGCCCACGGCACATCGACAAAACTCAATGACCAGATCGAGACCCTGGCCATCAAAAAAGTATTCGGCGATCATGCCAAGAAGGTTCCGGTATCATCGACCAAGTCCATGACCGGCCATTTATTGGGTGCGGCCGGCGGGGTCGAATTGATCGCCTGCATCATGTCCATCCGGGACAATATGGTGCACCCGACCATCAATTATGAGACCCCGGACCCCGATTGCGACCTGGATTATGTCCCCAACAAGGCCCGCAAGGTGAACGTGGATGTGGCGCTGTCGAATTCTTTAGGGTTCGGCGGCCACAACGCGACCCTCGTCGTAAAACGTTTTAAGGAATAATATGAAAACTTATAACATAGCTGTGATCCCCGGCGACGGGACCGGCCCGGAAGTCATCCGCGAAGGTTTGAAAGTTTTGGATGCCGCGGGCGCCAAATTTGGTTTTAAGATCGAAAAGAAGATCTTTGATTTCGGCGGGGAGAGGTACCTCAAGACCGGCAAGATCCTCGACGATGCCGACATTAATGAATTGAGGAAATACCAGGCCATTTATTTGGGCGCCATCGGCCATCCGGATGTCAAACCGGGCATTTTAGAAACCGGTATCCTTTTAAAATTGCGTTTCACCCTGGACCAGTACATTAATTTGCGTCCGGTAAAACTCTACAACGCGGCGTATTGCCCTTTGAAGGACAAAACCCCGGCGGACATCGATTTTGTGGTGGTGCGCGAGAACTCCGAAGGCCTTTATAAGGGGATGGGAGAGTTCCAGAACAAAGGCACTAAGGACGAGGTAGCCATACAAATTTCTTACAACACCCGCAAAGGTGTCGAGCGCTGTTTGCGTTATGCGTTCGAATATACCCGCAAGCGCAACAGGGCTAAGAAGCTCACCCTGTGCGGCAAGACCAATGTCTTGACCTATGCGTGGGATTTGTGGCAGCGCACCTTCAATGAACTGGCCAAGGAATACCCGGATGTGAAGACCGATTACGCGCACGTCGACGCCACCACCATGTGGTTCGTCAAGAACCCGGAGTGGTTCGACGTCATCGTCACCGACAATATGTTCGGCGACATCATCACCGACCTGGGCGCCATGATCCAGGGCGGCATGGGCATCGCGGCCGGCGGCAACATCAACCCGCAGGGCGTGTCCATGTTCGAGCCCATCGGCGGCAGCGCGCCCAAATACACAGGGAAAAATGTCATCAACCCGCTGGCCGCCATTTGCGCCGGGGGCATGATGCTGGAATCTTTAGGGGAGACCAAGGCGGCCAAGAGCATCGAGGACGCGGTCATCGCCCTGGTGACCAGCAAGATCAAATCTTTAGGCGCAGGCCATATGGGGTACGGCACCAGTGAGGTCGGCGACCTGGTTGCAGGAGCGTTAAAATGAAGAAGTACAATGTGGCCATATTGGGAATTCGCGGAGCGGTGGGGCAGTGCATGTACCGCATCGTCAAGGAACGCAAATTCCCGGTCAATAAACTGGTGCTCATTTCCCCCAGCGGCGCCGGCGGGGAAATGGACGGCATCAAGTATGTCCCCTTGACCAAGGACGTGTTCAAGGGCATCGACATCGTCCTGTCTTCGCCGGGCGCGGAGATCTCCAAGGAATGGGTGCCGGTGGCGGCCAAGGCCGGGGCCGTGGTCATCGACAATACCTCCCAATTTCGCATGGACAAGGACGTGCCCCTGGTCGTGCCGGAGGTCAATCCCGAAGACATCAAAAAACACAAGGGCATCATCGCCAATCCCAATTGCTCGACCATCCAGATGTTGGTGGCTTTAAAGCCCCTGCATGATTACGGCAAGATCAAGCGCATCGTGGTTTCCACATACCAGGCCGTGTCCGGCGCTGGCGCCGAAGCCGTCGAGGAATTAAGATCGCAATTGGCCGGCAAAAAGGAAGCCAAAAAGTTCCAGCATTTGATCGCGCACAATCTCATCCCGCAGATCGACGTGTTCGTCGACAACCATTACACCAAGGAAGAGATGAAGATGGTCAATGAGACCCGCAAAATGTTCCATGACCCAAAGATCCAGGTCTCGGCCACCTGCGTGCGCGTGCCGGTGTTCAACAGCCACAGCGAATCGATCAATATCGAGACCGCCAAAAAGATCACCCGCGCAAAGGCCATCGCGCTTTTGAGCAAGGCTCCGGGGGTCAAAGTGGTCGATGATACAAAGACTTCCAAGTATCCGCTTCCCATCGATGCCGACGGCAAGGACGAAACCTTTGTCGGGCGCATCCGCGAGGACTTTTCCATCCCCAACGGGCTCAATCTCTGGGTGGTGGCGGACAATTTGCGCAAAGGCGCCGCGCTCAACGCCGTCCAGATCGCCGAACTCCTCATCAAAAAGTAATGATGCGCAACTTTAAGATCACCCTCGAATACGACGGCGCTGATTTTAAAGGATGGCAGGCGCAGAACAACGGTGAGCGCACCGTGCAGGCGGAAATGCAAAAGGCCTGCGGCTTGATCTTTAAGCACGCGGTCAAGGTCACGGCTTCCGGCCGCACCGACAGCGGAGTGCACGCGCAGGGCCAGGTGGCCGGCTTCAAGGCCGATACCCGCATGAAGCCCGCTGAGATCCAAAAGGCCCTGAATGCCCGTTTGCCCGGCGATGTCGCGGTGCTCGCGGTCAAAGAAGTTGCGGAAAAATTCCACGCCCAGTACAGCGTCAAGGAAAAGACCTACCGCTATACGGTGTTGAACCGGCCGCTTCGTTCGGTTTTTTTGCGTGAGCGCGCGTATTTTTATCCGTACCGCTTGAATGCCAGCGCCATGCGCAAAGCGGCCAAGGCCCTTACCGGCCGGCATGATTTCAAATCGTTCCAGGCCCATGATCCTGCCCGGGCTGACCGCGGCACGGTGCGCACCATCAAACGCCTGACGGTCAGGAAAGAAGGGGACCTGGTCCATATCGAGGTCACTGCCGACGGGTTCTTGTATAGGATGGTGCGCAATATCGCCGGGACCCTGATCGCTGTCGGGGCAGGCCAACTGGCCGCCGGCGATGTCGGCCGCATCCTTAAAGCCAAAGACCGCGGCCTGGCGCCCGACACCGCGCCCGCCCAGGGTTTATGTCTAGCGTCTGTCAGGTATTAAGCTTTTATTACATTTTCTTCGCTCCTTGACGCCATATATATGATATACTTAGTTCTAAGGATGACAAAGAACCGGGAGGATGGTCAATGACTCGTTCCATACTCTTGCTGTATGTGGTAACCTTCTTAATACTCGGCACTTCCCTCACGTCCGCAGGGTCGACCACGCTTACCACTTATTACCCCGCCCCCACAGGCAATTACGATAAACTGACCGCCAAAAATATCGGTATCAATGACACCGCTACCGCGGCGCAGCAAAGGCTCAGCATTGCCAATGGTGAAATAGGCATTGGCCAGCAGAACGACAGCACTACATATATGCGTCTGGGCATGGACACCGGTTGGGTCCAATATATGGCCAATAATGCGTATTGGACGGGATCGCAATATAACCATGTGAACGCGGCCGGATACGGCGGACTGTCATCAAGAATTTATCAAGTGTCGGGAACCATCGGTTTTGATACGGGGATCAGCGGGGCAGAGCCGATCAGCTGGCAGAACCGGATGTACATAGCCAATAACGGCAATGTCGGCATCGGGACGTCGGGGCCGGTCACCTCACTTAACCTAGTCGGTACCAGCGGCAGTACAGAGCTTCATATTCACGACGGCAAAGGTTCCGGCGGCGCTGGCGGATCTTTGGCGAAGGTTGGTTTCTCGATCGTAGATGGCGCGCACAATATGGGCAACGGCGGCGAAACTGCGCAGATCGTTGCGGGTGCCAACGCGGGAACATATGGTTACCTCGATTTTTTCGCGTATAACCAAGGGCCAGCGATCATGAGAATTTTAGGCACCGGTAATGTGGGCATCGGGACGACGACGCCAAACAGAAAGCTGGAGGTATACAGCGGCAACGGCGACACCATAGATTTTGGACAGGACGCCGACAATAGCCAGAGTATCCAAACTTCCATAGACGGCCAGTGGGCCAGCCGCACGACTTATGCCGGCGGCTGCTGCAACACGCTCAAGATCCAGCCCGATGTCGGTAATATCATCCTGGGATCGGCCAGCAACACGCAAGGTACGACCCTCTACGGCAATCTCACTATGCCGGCAAACGGTTCCATCATCCTACTGCCTGAAGTTAGCGGCAATAGTGGCTATACGGGTTTGATGGCTAATAATGGTTTCTTTGGCGATGGTGTTCCCTGGTACGGAGGTGTTGGCAGGGAACCGGGCGGTTGGGCTTACCCGTACCCCGACCTTGTGATCTCCAACCACACCGGCATCCGTCTTGATGCTCACAGCAACTATGGAGGTATCCGTTTCTACGAGCAGTTGGGGCCCTGCAATGTGTGGAATGCTTGGAGCAGCACCGGATGCGAGATCGCCCGCTTCAGAGGTGATCCTTGGGGCGGGAGCTACTTTATGACCAACGTCGGCATCGGGACGGCGAGCCCGGCCGCGAAGTTGCATATATCGTCAGGTGACGCCGTTGCCCTTCAACTCGGCCCCAACTCAACCTGGGGGGCCACCTTGAGGCTTGGCGGATGGTTTGGCGACACCTCAACTTCCGGTATCCGTGTAAGCAATGGTAACCTGCACATGGATTCCCAGGGGGGTTACGGGATGTATTTGAATTACTTTTCGAACGGCTGGCTGGATATTGGCAACGGCGGCGGTAGTACCACGGTCCACAATAACTTATCTGTCACCGGCGGCATCTATGGAAACAATGCGTACATTCAGGGCCTGGCCGGTCGCAACGAATTTCGCGACGCAGAAGGGGCAGGATGGCTGCGTGTCGGAGCCGCTTGGGGCGTCCCGGGAATTTATTCAGAGAACACTTCTATCGTCGTCGGCGCAGCAAACAGTGTGATCTGGCTTAATGGTAACGTGACGGCATCCTCCTACGCTTGCCAATCAGACCAGCGTTTAAAAAAGAACATCCATCCTATCACCAATGCCCTGGACAAGGTGCAGCGCCTCGATGGCGTCACCTTCAACTGGAAGAAGAGCGGTGATAAAAGCATGGGCCTCATCGCCCAAAATGTGGAAAAAGTAGTGCCCGAACTGGTGGGGGTCGGTCCGGACGGCATGAAAAGCATCCAGTACGGCAACATGGTGGGCCTGCTTATCGAGGCAATGAAAGAACAGCAAAAGAAGATCGAAAAATTAGAGAAACAAGTTGCCGTTTTACAAAAAACCATCCGCAACTAACCCAGCTAAGATATTAAAAATATTTGACATTTCGCCGGAACATGCTATTCTTTTAGTTCTTACCCAGCTCACGCTGGGCTATTTTATTGGGAGTATTTTTGTGAAAACATATTTACCAAAAGTCGGACAGATCGAACACAAGTGCTACCTCATCGACGCCACGGACAAGGTTTTGGGCCGTGTCGCGGCGAAGGCGGCATCCATCATCCGCGGCAAGCACAAGCGCATTTTTACGCCCTTTTTGGACACCGGCGATACCGTCATCATCATCAATGCCGAGAAGGTCCGCGTCACCGGCAAGAAGCTGACCGACAAGATCTACAGCCGTTATACCGGTTATCCGGGCGGCCGCCGTGAAGTGGCGCTGGAGAACATGCTGGCCAAGCGTCCGGAGAAGGTCCTGGAACTGGCCGTGACCCGCATGCTGCCCAGCGGTCCTTTGGCCTATAAGCAAGCCATGAAATTGAAAGTATACGCCGGCGACAAGCATCCGCACGCCGCGCAGAAACCCGTTGTCCTGGAGATCAAATAAGATGGTCGAAGTCGTCAAATATGCCGGTACAGGCCGCCGCAAATCTTCCGTCGCCCGTGTTGTGTTGACCCCGGGTGAGGGCAAGATCAGCGTCAACAAGCGGGAATTCAATGACTATTTCCCGCGGGAAACCGACCGGATCTCCATTATGTCCCCCTTGAAACTCGTCAATTTAGAGAATAAATTCGACATTTTCGTCCGTGTGACCGGCGGCGGTTCGACCGGCCAGGCGGGTGCTTTTAAAATGGGCCTTTCCCGCGCCATTTTGGCGTGCGATCCCAACACCAAACCTGCTTTGAAAAAAGCCAGCTTCCTGACCAGGGACGACAGAATGAAAGAAAGAAAGAAACCGGGTCAGAAGGGGGCTCGCCGCAAGTTCCAATGGGTTAAACGTTAAAACCCGATAAGACATAGACTTACGAAAGCCGATCTCCCTTCAAATACATTGACGAGGTCGGCTTTTTTATTTATCATAAACGATATTCTTTCGACGGAGAAAACCATGATACGGGCAGGAATTGTAGGGGTCAGCGGTTATACAGGCAAGGAAGTTTTGGGCCTTTTGCTCAAGCATCCTCTGGTGCGGGTGACGTATTTGGCCGCGGGCAAGACCCGTGGTCCCATCGCGGAAATTTACCCGGAATTCCTCAACCGTACGACTTTGGAATGCCAGAAATTTTTGGTGGAGACGGCCGTCAAACATTGCGACGTGGTGTTCTTGGCCCTGCCGCATACCGAATCCATGCAGGCGGCCGGAAAACTGTTGAAAGCCGGGCTCAAGGTCATCGATCTCAGCGCCGATTACCGGCTTAAAAGTCCCGTTTACCAGCAATGGTACGGCTTAAAACACAGCGACCCTAAAAATATCGCCAAGGCGGTCTATGGTTTGCCGGAGTTGTTCCGGGCCAAGGTCAAAAAGGCCAAATTCATCGCCAATCCGGGTTGTTACCCGACGGCGGCCATCCTGGGCCTGGCGCCATTGGTCGCCACGCGCAAGGACATCACCTCCATCATTATCGATGCCAAATCCGGCACCTCCGGCGCCGGGCGTAAGGCCGTTTTCAGTTTGTTGCATGCCGAGGTTGACCAGAATTTCAAAGCGTATAAGGTCTTAAGCCACCAGCACAGCCCGGAAATTGACCAGTATTTGTCCCAGCTGGCGGGTAAGAAAGTGGCGGTCAATTTTGTGGCGCATTTGCTGCCCATCGTGCGGGGCATCCTGGATACCATTTATGTCCAGCTCAAGGACGGCATGACCGCGACCCAGGTGCATACGCTGTATAAAAAGTTTTATAAAATGGAACCGTTCGTGCGCGTACATCCGCTGGGTAGCCAGCCCGAGGTCAAGGATGTGGCGTACACGAATTTCTGCGACCTGGGACTGGCGGTCAGCTCCGACAAGAAACTGGTGGTCATCACTTCGGCCATCGACAATTTGGTCAAGGGCGCGGCAGGCCAGGCCGTGCAGAACATGAATATTATGTTCGGCTTCAACGAGGCCGAGGGGTTGGTATGAACGTCATCAAAGGCGGAGTGACCGCGCCCAAAGGGTTCCTGGCCAACGGAATGGCCTGCGGCATCAAGCGTTCGGGCAAACAGGACCTGGGGCTTATTGCCTCGCAGGTGCCGGCCAAGACAGCGGGTGTATTTACCACCAATTCTGTGAAAGCCGCGCCTTTGCTGGTGAGCATGGAGCATATCCGCAAAGGCGTAGGCCGGGCAGTGCTGGTCAATTCCGGCAATGCCAACTGTTATACCGGACCTTTTGGCCTGCGTTACGCGCGTCAGTCGACGCGGCTCATTGCCCGTTTGCTCGGTATTAAATCGACGGATGTGCTGGTCACCTCGACGGGGATCATCGGGAAATCTTTTCCGTATAATAAGATCGCCAGTGCCGCGCCGGCTTTGGTCCGTGGACTTAGCCCCAACGGCGGCTTGAAATTCGCCCGCGCCATCATGACCACCGACCTCAAGCTCAAAGAGATCGCGGTGCGGGTCAAGATTGGCGGCAAGACCGTCACCATCGGCGCCTGCGGCAAAGGGTCCGGCATGATCGAGCCCAACATGGCGACCATGCTGGGGTTCGTCACGACGGACGCGGCCATTTCATCGAAGATGCTGAAAATGGCTTTGAAAAAAGCCACGGACAAGTCCTTCAATAGTATTACCGTGGACGGCTGCATGAGCACCAATGACATGGTCACTCTCCAGGCCAATGGCCTGGCCGGCAATAAGACCATTGCCAAAGACGGGGTGGATTTCAAAAAGTTTTATGCGGCGTTGGAATTTGTCTGCGTCGACCTGGCCAGGAAGATCGTGCTCGACGGGGAAGGGGCCACCAAGTTCCTGACCATCAATGTGCTCTGCGCCGCCAACCCGGCGCAGGCCAAGAAGATCGCCAAGGCCGTTGCCAATTCCGCGCTGGTCAAAACCGCGGCCTTTGGCAATAACCCCAACTGGGGACGGGTTGGGGCCGCTGTCGGATCTTTGGGCATCAAAGGCATTACGGAAGGGACGATGAAGATATCGTTCAGTCCTTTCGACAAAAAGAACATCGCCATCACCGTGGAATTGAACCTGGGCAAGGCCCGGGCCACGGTGTACACCTGCGATCTGTCGTATGGTTACGTCAAGATCAACGGGGCCTACAACTAAAGGTTGACCTGTGGAAAACATCGTTAAAAAAGCGTCGGTGCTCATTGAGGCGATCCCGTACATCCAGGAATTCCGCCGCAAGATATTCGTCATCAAGTACGGCGGCAGCATCCTGGATGATGAGAAGATCCGGCACAATGTCCTGCAGGACGTTGTATTTTTAAGTTATGTCGGCATCCGCATTATCATCGTGCACGGCGGCGGGCCGCACATCAGCGCCCGCATGAAAGAGCAGGGGCTCAAGTCCGAGTTCGTCGACGGTATCCGCGTGACCGACAAGGCGGCTTTAAAGATCGTGGGTGAGGAGCTGGAAAAGCTCAATGAGCGCATTGTCACCGAGCTTAAAAACCTCAAAGGCGATGTCACCGGCCTGAAAGGCCAGGAGAACATCATTTTTGTCAAAAAGAAAAAAGCGCAGAAAGACTTGGGATACGTGGGCACCATCACCTCGGTCAATAAGGAGGACCTGGAGTCCCACCTGTCCCTCGGGCGCATCACCGTGGTTTCGCCCATGGGCATGACAGCTGAAAAACAGCCGCATAATGTCAACGCTGATGAGGTGGCCTCGGCCATCGCCAATTCCATGAAGGCGGAGAAGCTGGTCCTGCTGACAGACGTTCCGGGTGTGATGCGCGACCAAAAAGACCCGGCCACGCTGTTCTCGACCTTGACCTTAAAGCAGGTGGATGAGCTGATCAAAGCCGGGATCATTGCCGGCGGCATGATCCCCAAGGTCAGCAGCTGTGTGGAGGCGTTAAAGGGCGGCGGGGTGCACAAGACCCACATCGTCGATGCCCGCCTGCCGCATGCGTTGTTGCTGGAGTTCTTTACCGACCAGGGTGTTGGGACGCAGATCATAAAATGAAAACTGACGAGATCTTTGACACATATAAAGAGTGCATCCTCAACACCTACACCCGCCAGCCAATGATCTTTGTCAAAGGCAAAGGGTCCGTGCTGACGGACGTGCACGGCAAGCAATACCTGGATTTTTTCCCGGGCTGGGGGGTCAGCAACCTGGGCCATTGCCATCCCAAGGTCATGGGCGCGGTGCGCGAGCAGATCGGCAAACTGATCCATGTGCCCAATAATTTTTATAACCCGCAGCAGGCCAAACTGGCCAAGGAACTGGTGCGGATGTCGTTCCCGGGAAAGATGTTCTTTTGCAACAGCGGCGCCGAGGCCATCGAGACCGCCATCAAATTCGCGCGGGCCTACGGGGCAGGGAAGAAATTCGAGATCGTCACCACCCTCAATTCCTTCCATGGCCGCACCACCGGCGCATTGACCGCGACGGGGCAGGAGAAACACCGGAAATATTTTGTCCCGCTGCTGCCGGGGTTTAAATATGTCCCGCTCAATGATATCAAAGCTTTGAAAGCGGCCGTCACCGCGGAGACAGCGGCCATCATGGTCGAATTGGTGCAGGGTGAGGGCGGTATCAATGTGGCGGAGGTGGAATATGTGCGGGCCATACGGCAGATTTGCGACGAGAAAAAGATACTGCTCATCGTCGATGAAATACAGACCGGCATGGGCCGTACCGGCGAGATGTTCGCGTACAAGCATTATGGCATTGTGCCGGACATCATGTGCCTGGCCAAGGCCCTGGCCGGCGGCTTGCCCATCGGCTGCATGATCGTCAAGAAAGAGTTCGCCGACGTGTTCAAGCCCGGCATGCACGGCTCGACCTTCGCGGGCAGCCCTTTAGTATGCAAAGCCGCGCTGGGGGCCATCAAGGGCATATACAGCGATAAGGTATTGGCCAATGTGAAGAAAATGGGGCCATACCTGCTGGCCCAATTAGAGCAATTGAAAGCCAAATACCCGGTCATTAAAGAAGTGCGGGGCTTAGGTTTGATGTTCGGCATGGAGCTTAAAACCGAAGGCCAGGCAGTGTTCCAGGGATGTTTGGACCGCGGCCTTATCATCAATTGCACGCAGGGCAATGTCCTGCGCATCATGCCGGCTTTGAACGTCACCAAACGCCAGATCGACAAGGCCATGTTCATTCTGGACAAGGCCTTTGAAAGCGCCAAATGAAAAAAGACCTGATCACATTATTGGATTATACCGACGCCCAAGTCCTGGACCTTATCGATTCCGCGGACCGGTTAAAGAAGGAAAAGGGGAAACTGCGCAACGACCTGGAAGGCAAAAGCGTGGCGCTGGTTTTCCAAAAACCGTCCAACCGCACGCGCGTGTCCTTTGCCGTGGGCGTCCATGAGCTGGGCGGTCATTCGCTGTATTTAGGGCCGGATGAGATCAGCTTAGGCAAGCGCGAATCCACGCATGACGTGGCCAAGACCCTTTCGCGTTATGTGCATTGCATCGTGGCGCGGGTGTTCCACAATAAGGACATCGTGGAGCTGGCCCAATACGCGCAGGTTCCGGTCATCAATGCTTTATGCGATTTATATCACCCTTGTCAAGCGTTGGCCGACATACAGACCATTCGCGAGCGATTCGGCAAATTCAAGGGCCTGACGCTGGCGTACGTGGGAGATGGGAACAATGTGTTCCATTCCCTGATGATCGCCTGCGCCCGGGTGGGGATCAATGTGAATTTTGCCGGCCCTGAAGGTTATGATCCTAATCCCGGCGTGCTTAAGCAGGCCAAAGCCATCGCGGCAAAGAACGGGGTCACCATCACTTGCGACCGCGACCCGCGAGCCGCGGTCAAAGGCGCCCATGTGATCTATGCCGATGTGTGGGTGAGCATGGGGCAGGAAAAAGAGACCGCCGAACGCGTACAGGAGTTCAAGGGCTACCAGATCAACGCGCCGCTGGTCGCCGCCGCGGACAAAAATTATATTTTCATGCATTGCCTGCCCGCGCATCGCGGGCTGGAAGTGACCGAAGATGTCATCGACGGCAAACATTCGCTTATATTCGACCAGGCTGAGAACCGTTTGCACGCGCAGAAAGCCGTGCTGCTTTATTTATTGAAAGGAAATAAGAAATGAAAAAGGTGGTTTTAGCATATTCGGGCGGCCTGGACACCAGCTGTTTGATCCGCTGGCTCAAGGACAAAGGGTATGAGGTCATCGCGTTTATGGCGGACGTGGGCCAGGGCAGTGATTTCCGAACGATCGAAAAACGCGCTTTGGCAACGGGAGCGTCCAAGGTTTACATCGAAGACCTCAAAGCCGAGTTCGTCAAAGATTACGTGTTCCCGGCCATCAAAGCCAATGCCGTGTATGAAGGCAAATATTTCCTGGCAACCGCCTTGTCGCGTCCTTTGATCGCCAAGCACCAGGTGAAAGTGGCGCAGAAAGAAAAAGCCACGGCCATCGCCCACGGCTGCACGGGCAAGGGAAATGACCAGGTGCGTTTTGAGGTCACGGCCAAATTGCTGGCCCCGCATTTGGAGTTGCTGGCGCCGCTGCGCACGTGGGAATTCAAGACCCGCGACCAGGAGATCGAATACGCGCACAAGCACAAGATCCCCATCGATGTCAGCAAAAAGAGCCCGTACTCGACGGACATCAATGTGTACGGCCGCTCCATCGAATGCGGGGTGCTGGAAGACCCGTGGGTCGAACCGCCGGAAGAAATTTATTACATGACCAAGGACCCGCTCAAATGCCCGAATAAACCCGAGTATGTCGAGGTGCAATTCGCCAAGGGTGTGCCGGTCAAGGTCAACGGTAAGGCGTATAAGCCGCTGGATCTCCTGGTCAAGCTCAATGAGATCGGCGGCCGCAACGGGGTGGGCCGTGTGGACATGGTGGAGAACCGTTTGGTCGGCATCAAGTCGCGGGAAATTTATGAGAACCCCGCCGGCACCATTTTGCTCACCGCGCACAAAGAACTGGAAGCGCTGGTGCTCGACCGGGAGACCTTGCATTATAAGGAATTGATCTCACCGCGCTACGCCGAGTTGACCTATTACGGCCTGTGGGAAACACCGATGAAGGCCCAGCTGGACGCCTTCATCAACAAGACCCAGGAGAAGGTCAGCGGCACCGTGCGTTTGAAATTGCTTAAAGGCAGCTGCAATGTTGCCGGCCGTAAATCGCCGTATTCCCGTTACAAGGAAGAGCTGGCGACTTATGGTGACAAAGACATTTTCGATCCTAAACTCTCCGAAGGTTTTATCCGAATTTGGGGGATGCCTTATGGCTAAACTCTGGGGTGGGCGGTTCAAGGGAAAAAGCGACAAGCTGGCTGATAAATTCACCTTCAGCATCAGCTATGACCACCGTTTGGCTAAATATGACGTCATCGGTTCGATCGCCCATGCCCAAATGCTCAAGAAACAGGGCATTATCCCCAAGAGCGACGCCCAAAAGATCATTGCCGGGCTGACGAAGATACTGGCGCAGATCGAAGGGGGTAAATTCAAATTCGACGCCAAGGCCGAGGATGTGCACACCAATATCCAAAGCGCGCTCAAGGCTTTGATCGGCAAACCCGCGGATAAATTGCATACCGCCCGTTCACGCAATGACCAGGTGGTGCTGGATGTGAAATTGTACTGTTGGGATGAATTGGAACAGGTCATCGACGCCGCGGCGGCTTTGCAAAAATCCATTATCCGCTTCGCCAAAGCCAACAAGAATGTGGTCATTCCGGCTTATACGCATTTGCAGTCGGCGCAGGCGGTGCTTTTGGCCCATCACATGCTCGCCTACGTCGAGATGCTCGAGCGCGATAAGGACCGTTTGCTGGACTGCCTCAAACGCGCCAATACTTTGCCTTTGGGCAGCTGCGCTTTGTCCGGAACATCTTTAAAGACCGACCGCAATTATGTGGCGAAACTGCTGGGGTTCGCTTCCGTTGCCGCTAACAGCATGGACGCGGTCAGTGACCGGGATTTCATCGCCGAAGCGATCTCGGCCTGCGCCATCATGGCCGTGCATGTTTCGCGTATTTCCGAGGATTTGATCTTATGGGCGACCAAGGAGTTTGACTTCGTGGACATCGACTGGTCCATGTGCACGGGTTCCTCGATCATGCCGCATAAAAAGAACCCGGATGTGCTGGAATTATTGCGGGGAACATCCGCCAAAATGATCGCCCATGTCACGGAAATACTGGCGCTGATGAAAGGCCTGCCGCTGACCTATAACCGCGACCTGCAGTTGGACAAACCGGTTTTGTTCGACACGGTCGAGACCTCCAAGGACACACTGCTGGTCCTGGCCAAGGTGTTCGAGGGGCTTAAAGTCAAAAAGGCCTCGGTCGCGGCCAAGGTGGCGGACGAAAGTTTCTTTACCGTGGACCTGATGGATTACATGATCAAGCAGGGGGTGCCGTACCGCGAAGCGCATGACCGCATCGGGAAAATGGTGCTGGAGAGTTTGGACAAGGGAATGAAATTATCCGAGCATCCGGGCATTCCAACGGCCGCAAAAAAACTTTTTAATCCCCAAATGTCTGTTAAAATTAAAAATTCATTGGGGTCGACTAACCCGGTCCTGGTGAACAAGCAACTCGCACTCTGGAGCAAGAAATTGCATGCATGATTTTAAGTTCAGGAACGGGGAACTGTTCTGTGAGAACGTGAAGGTTTCCGCTGTTGCCAAAAAAGTCGGCACACCGTTCTACCTCTACAGCTACAACACCATCCGCGACCATTTCACCAAGATCCAAAAGGCTTTCGCGCCGCTGGACCCGGTCATCTGCTACGCCATGAAGGCCAATGGTAATCTGGCCATCATCAAGGCCTTAGTCGACCTGGGGGCAGGGGTGGACATTGTTTCCGGCGGGGAATTAAAGAAAGCGCTGATGGCCGGGGCAGACCCGAAGAAAATGGTATTCGCCTCCGTCGGCAAGACCGAGGAAGAGATCGCTTTGGCCATAAGAACAGGCATTTTGCTGTTCAATGTCGAATCCGAGCCGGAACTGGTCGAGATCAACCGCATCGCCAGGAAAATGGGCAGGAAAGTCCAGGCGGCGTTGCGCATCAACCCGGATGTGCCGTCGGCGACACATGAATACATCACCACCGGTTCTTTGAAGAAAAAATTCGGCATTGATCTGCGCACGAGCAGGAGCATTTTCAAGTCGCAGAAAAAATATTCGCATGTGCGCATCAATGGCGTGCACGTGCACATCGGTTCCCAGATCACCGAAGGCGCGCCGTTCGTGGGCGCCATCAAGAAGGTCATCCGTTTCATCGATGGCCTGCGCGCCGAGGGCATACGGATCGAATACCTGGACATCGGCGGCGGCTTGGGCATCATTTACAAGGACGAGAATCCGCAGACCGCGGCGCAGTACGCGGCCCGTGTCGTGCCGCTGTTGGCCAAAACCGGTTTGAAGATCATCATGGAGCCGGGGCGTTTTATCGTGGGCAATGCCGGCATCTTTGTCACCAAAGTGCTTTACGTCAAGGACAATGGCTTGAAGAAATTCGTCATCGTCGATGGCGGCATGAACGACCTTATCCGTCCGATGCTCTATGACGCTTACCATGAGATCGTGCCGGTCAAAAAGACCTCCGCCGGTAAAGTGAAGGTGGACGTGGTCGGCCCCATTTGCGAAAGCGGGGATTTTTTCGCGCACGACCGCATGGTAGCGAAAGTAAAGCCCGGCGACCTGCTGGCCGTGATGAGCGCCGGCGCTTACGGCTATGTGATGTCGAGCAATTACAATGTGCGCGGCCGCGTGCCGGAAGTGATGGTCAAAGGCGACCGTTTCGCTGTGACCAAAAAACGTGAAGAGTTCAAGGACCTGACCAGAGGAGAGACGATACCGTCTTTTTTAAATGAAGGCCATTCCCTTTATTAAAATGGTCGGAGCGGGCAATGACTTCATCGTCATTGAGCCGCGTGCCGGCCTGGATTACGTGAAATTCACCCAAGCGGTCTGTGCCCGCAACACCGGCATCGGCGCCGACGGCGTTTTGGTGCTTGAAAAGTCCAAGACCAGCGACTATCGCATGCGCATCATCAATGCCGACGGGTCGGAAGCGGAAATGTGCGGCAACGGCGCCCGCTGCATGGCCGCCCACATCGTCGCCAATTACAAACCGTCCAAGAAGCTCTTCAGCATGGAAACATTGGCCGGCCAGATCCTGGCCGAAGCCAAAGGTGAAGCGGCCCGGGTGCGGCTGTCCGACCCCAAGGATTACCTGGCCAACATCAATATCACGGTGGCGGGGAATAAGATGACCGTGCATTCCATCGATACCGGCGTGCCGCATGTGGTCGTGTTCGTCGACGGCCTGCAGGAGGTGGATGTCAACAGCTTAGGCAAGCTCATCCGCAACCATCCGCGTTTTGCTCCCCGCGGCACCAACGTCAACTTTGTCGAACGCGCCCGTGAAGGCATGGTGGCGGTGCGCACCTATGAACGCGGCGTGGAAGGCGAGACCCTGGCGTGCGGCACGGGTGCCGTGGCATCCGCTTTGGTCGCTTACCTTCAACTGCATCCTGCCCTTAAAGAACAGGCAGGGGCTTCGATGCGGGTGTTGACCGTCAGCAAAGAGATCCTGGAAGTGACTTTCGATCTGAAAAAAGACCGCAAGATCACCAATGTGTGGCTCAACGGCACGGCGAAAGTGATCGCCAAGGGGGAATATTACTACAATGGATAGAACGCGTTTTTCTGGCGCCATCACGGCTTTGGTGACCCCTTTTACGGCCAAAGGCATTGACGAAGCCGCTTATACAAAACTGGTTGAATGGCAGATCAAGGAAGGCATCAACGGCCTTGTGCCTTGCGGCACGACCGGTGAATCACCGACCCTGACTCCGCAGGAGCATAACCGGGTTGTTGAGCTTTGCGTAAAAGCGGCCAAAGGCCGTGTGCCGGTCATTGCCGGCGCGGGCTCCAACTCCACGGCGGAAGCCATCGCCTATACCGAGCATGCCGCCCACGCGGGCGCTGACGCGGTGCTGGTGGTGACGCCGTATTACAACAAGCCCACCAACAAAGGCATTTACCTGCATTACAAGGCCATCAGCGAAGCCGTTGATATCCCCATCATCCTTTATAATATCGCCGGGCGTACGGCCAGGAACATCGAGCCCGACCTCATGGCCAAGCTCGCCGGCATCAAGAACATCATCGGCGTCAAAGAGGCCTCGGGTTCGCTGGAGCAGATGAAAAAGATCCGTGAGCTTTGCCCCAAGGATTTCCTGTTGATTTCAGGCGATGATGCCTTGACCCTGCCGGTCCTGCAATTGGGCGGGGTGGGGGTCATATCGGTGGCCTCCAACATTGTGCCCAGGGACGTGGCCGAATTGGTCAAAACCCGTTCCGAAGCCCTAAATAAGAAATTACTGCCGCTAATCGAGGCCCTGTTCATCGAAACCAATCCCATCCCGGTCAAGACCGCGGCGGGGCTGATGGGCCTGTGCAACCCGGCCATGCGTTTGCCCATGTGTGAAATGGAAGAAGCGAATTTGGCGAGATTGAAAGCGGCATTGAAACAGTACGGACTTCTAAAGTAAGGGGACTCACGTGATCAAATTAGCCGTTTCCGGTTGCTGCGGCCGCATGGGCCAGCGCATCACCACGCTGGCGCTTGCCGATAGAACATTCAAGCTCTCCGCTTTGTTGGAGAACAAGGACCGCCCGGATGTGCCGTTGATGAGCCACGACCTGCCGGTCAAATTCTCGCCCGACGCGCTCAAGGGGAGCGATGTGCTTATCGAATTCACCTCTCCGGAGGCCACCATCGAGCATTTAAAGGCCTGCCAGAAATACGGCGTCAACATGGTCATCGGCACCACAGGCCTTTCCAAGGCCCAGATCGCCCAGGTCAAGAAGGCCTCGTCGAAGATCGCCATTGTGTTTTCCTCGAACATGTCGGTGGGCGTCAATATTGTGTTCGGCCTCATCCGCCAGGCCGCGCAGGTCACGGGCAAGGATTATTCCATCGTTTTAAGCGAAACCCATCACGTGCACAAGAAAGACGCGCCCTCCGGAACGGCCAAGACCATGGCGGAAGTGGCTGAAGAATATTCCGGGACCAGGGTCAAGGACATCGAATCTTTGCGCGAAGGGGAGGTCATCGGCGACCATACCATCACCTTTGAAAGCGGTGTGGACGTGATCTCCATCCACCACCATGCCAAGACCCGTGATATCTTTGCCGAGGGGTCTCTGGTCGCGGCCAAGTTTTTGGGTAAGAAAAAGAAAGGCCTGTTCAACATGCAAGATGTATTGGGGTTAAAATGAATATCGAATTTTCCGAACGGCTGAAATCCCTGCCGCCGTATTTATTCGTCGAGATCGACAAGGCCAAGCGCGCCGCCATTGCCGAAGGCCGCGATGTCATCAACTTAGGCGTGGGTGATCCTGACCAGCGCACGCACCAGCCCATCATCGATGCGCTCAAAACAGCCGCCGAGGACGTCAATAACCACCATTATCCTTTTGATGCCGGCGTGCCGCAATTGCGCACTGAGATCGCCAAATGGTTCAAAGGCCGTTTCGCCGTCGAGTTGGATCCGGCCACGGAACTGTATCCGCTCATCGGTTCCAAAGAGGGCATCGCGCATTTGCCGCTGGGTATCATCAATCCCGGCGACAAAGTGGTGCTGACCGAGCCCGCGTACCCGGCGTACCAGGCCGCGGTCACGTTTGCCGGCGGCAAGATCCAGTATTTGCCGCTCAAGCATGGCAACGGGTTTCTGCCGAGGATAGAGGACATTGAAGAGCTCAAGAACGCCAAGGCCATCTTTGTCTGTTACCCTAATAATCCCACTGCCGCCACCGCGGACAAGAAGTTTTACCAGGACCTGGTCAATGTGTGCAAGGCCAAGGGCATCATCATTGTCTCTGACCTGGCTTATTCGGAAGTTTATTACGACGGCATCAAACCCCCGAGCATCCTGGAGGTCGAGGGCGCCAAGGACATTGCCATCGAATTCCATTCTTTCTCCAAGACCTACTACATGACCGGCTGGCGCCTGGGCTGGGCCTGCGGCAATCCCACGCTGGTCGCGGCTTTGGCCAAGGTCAAATCCAATTGCGACTCCGGCGTGTTCAATGCCATCCAATATGCCGGTATTGCCGCGCTCAATATGGACCCACGCGACATCGAGGACATGCGTACCGAATACCAGACCCGCCGGGATGCTTTGATCAACGGCCTGCGCTCCATCGGCTGGAAGATCGAGCCGCCCAAGGGCGCGTTCTATGTCTGGGCCAAGGTCCCGTCGAAATTCAATAGTTCCATGGAATGCGCCAAAGCGTTCCTGGACCAGGCGGACATCGTGGTCACGCCCGGCAACGGCTTCGGCAAAGCAGGGGAGGGTTATGTGCGCATGGCCCTGACCTTGCCGGTCGAGCGCATCAACCAGGCCGTGATCCGCATTTCCAAGATCCTCTGATGGCGACCGTTTACTTAGCGCTTGGTTCCAATCTGGGCGACCGGCGGGAACACCTGCGCCGGGCTGTCGCGGCGCTCAATGCCGAAGGCATCCTTGTGCGTAGGCTGTCCACAGTCATCGAGACCGAACCCTTCGACAGCCCGCCCCAGGGCAAATACCTCAATGCCGTGCTCAAGGCCGAAACGCGATTGTCCCCGGAAAACCTTCAACAGGCAACCCACGCCATTGAGAACAGCATGGGTCGTGTGCGCAAGGTATTCCGCGGCCCGCGCGTCATCGATATCGATATTCTTTTATACGATGATGTTAAATTGACCAGCCGGCATTTGGTCATCCCGCACCCGCGCATGCTGGAGCGGGATTTTGTCATGGGCCCGTTGGAAGAGATCGCCCCGCAACTATGCGCATCATTAAAAACATAACTCAACTGCAGAAGGCCTTGGCCGCGGCCCGACGGAAGGGAAAGACCATCGGCTTTGTCCCGACCATGGGATATTTCCATGAGGGGCACCTCTCGCTCATGCGCCGGGCCAAAAAAGAGAATGATATTTGTGTCGTCAGCATCTACGTCAACCCCAAACAATTCGGACCGAAAGAGGACTTGAAGGGCTATCCGAGGGACGTCCGTCGGGACTCGTCGCTGGCAATAAAAGAAAATGTTGACATTGTATTCATTCCGTCGGATAATGCCACTTATCCTCACGGTTATTTGACATACATCGACGTGGAAAAGATCTCGCGAACGCTCTGCGGCGCGTTCCGTCCCGGGCACTTCAAGGGAGTGGCGACGATCGTTGCCAAACTCCTCAATATGGTCCGTCCTGATGTGATGTATTTGGGCGCCAAGGATGCCCAGCAGGTGGTCGTGCTCAAAACTATGGTGCACGACCTGGACTTTCCTGTGAAGATTGTGGTGGCGCCGACGGTGCGCGAAGCGGACGGATTGGCCATGAGCTCGCGCAATGTGTACCTTTCGCCGCAGCAGCGGCAGCAGGCCCCGGCGCTTTACCAGGCCCTGCGCCAGGCACGCACGCGCATCAGGCAGGGAGAGCGTTCCGGCGCGAAGATCACAGGCATGATCAGGAAGATCATCGCCTCCAGGACCGATGGAAAGGTCCAATACGTCGCATGTGTGGATCCTGACACCCTCAAACCCTTAAAAAGGTTGCGGGGGAATGCATTGATCGCATTGGCGGTTTTCTTCGGAACAACGAGACTCATCGATAATGTCACCATTCGCCTTAATGCACCGGGGAAAAGCAAAAGTTAAAATAGGTATTTTGGGCTGCGGCGCCATCGGTTCGAGGATCGCCCGCAGCATCAAGAGCGAATGCGGCGTACAGGCCTGTGTGTCCGCGCTCTTCGACATCAACCCCGCCAAAGCGGAAAACCTCCAGAAAGTCCTTCCCTACAAAAATATCGTCAAGAAGACCTATCAGGAATTGCTCAATTCCTGTGACCTGGTGGTCGAGGCCGTCAACGCGCCGGACACCAACCGCCTGGTGCGCCAGGCCCTTTTGGCCAGCAAGGACGTGCTGGTCATGAGCGTGGGCAAGTTCATCGGCGGGGAATCCATCTTGAAGCTCGCCCAGAAACAGGGCGTGCGCGTCCTGATCCCGTCGGGCGCCATCGCCGGCATCGACGCCATCAAGGCCGCGGCGCTCGGGCGCATCGCCAGTATCACGCTCACCACCCGCAAGCCGGTGTACGGCTTCGCCGACAATGCCTACGTGCAGGCCCGCCGCATCAACCTTTCGCAGATCAAGAAAGAGACCATCCTGTTCGACGGCAACGTCAAAGAGGCGGTCGAATGCTTCCCCCAGAACATCAATGTCGCGGCCACCATCGCCCTGGCTTCGGGCGCCAAAGATAAATTGCGCATCCGCATCGGCACATCGCCGGAATTCAAGGTCAATTCCCACGAGATCGAGGTTATCGGCGAATTCGGCCGCATGGTCACCAAGACCGAGAACGTGGTCTGCCCGGACAATCCCAAGACCAGTTACCTGGCGGTTTTGTCCGCGGTGCAGACTTTGAAGCAGCATTTCCAGGGCGTCAAGCTGGGGACTTAAAGTTGTAAAAGTTCATTAATGGAAAGGGGGTGAATGCATGGCTGCCAAAAAAATAGCGAAAGTCGGCGTGAAGAAAGAGAAAGGTTATCTCTACTTCGTTGACAAGCATGGCGACGTTTCCGCGGCGAAGATGGCCCGCGGCGCCAAGAAGGGTGGTTCTGCCAAGAAAGTCGCCAAAGTCGGTATCAAGAGACAAGAAGGTTATTTGTACTTCATCGACAAGCAGGGAGATATCTCTGCGGCGAAGATGGTTCGCGGCGGTACCAAGAAGAAGAAATCCGTCAAGAAGACCAAGAAGCGCAAATAAATTACCGGTAACGGTAAATTATTCAACCCCTGTCCGCCTTTAAGGCGGGCGGGGGTTGTCTTTCTATGCTATTGCTGTATAATATGCAAATGAAATCCCACGCAAGCGACGCTATCATCATTCGTGGCGCTCGAGAACACAACCTCAAGAATATCGATCTGAGCATCCCGCGCAACCGGTTCGTGGTCATCACGGGCTTGAGCGGCTCCGGAAAATCTTCCCTCGCTTTCGACACCATCTACGCCGAGGGCCAGCGCCGCTATGTCGAGAGCCTCTCGGCCTATGCCCGCCAGTTCCTCGACCAGATGCAAAAGCCCCAGGTCGAGCACATCGAGGGCCTGTCGCCGACCATTTCCATCGAGCAGAAGACCGTCAGCCGCAACCCGCGTTCGACCGTGGCCACCCAGACCGAGATCTACGACTACCTGCGGCTTTTGTTCGCGCGCATCGGCACCCCGCATTGCTATTCCTGCGGCAAGAAGATCGAGCAGCAGAGCACCCAGCAGATCGTTGAGCACATTTTGAACCTGCCCGAAGGCACCAAGATCAACATCCTGGCGCCCATCATCCGCGGCCGCAAAGGCGAGTACCGCAACATCGGCGAGCAAGTGGCCAAGAGCGGCTTCGCGCGCCTGCGGGTCAACGGTAAGATTCTTGAGACTTCCGACACCATCAAGCTCGATAAATTCAAGATCCACCACATCGAGGCGGTGGTGGACCGCTTGAGCGTCAAGCCCGACATCCGCAAACGTTTGGCCGATTCCGTCGAGACCGCCCTGAAGGTGGGGGAAGGGATCATCATCGTGGATTTCAACGGGGCCAAGCCCGACCAGATCTTCAGCGAGAAATACGCCTGTCCCGACTGCGGTACGTCTTTAAGCGAGATCGAGCCGCGCATTTTCTCCTTCAATTCCCCTTACGGCGCCTGCCCGGAATGCAATGGCCTGGGCACCAAGATGGAGATCGACCCGCAGGCGCTTGTCCCCGATGAAAGCAAGCCCTGGACCGCGGCCATCGTGCCCTGGAGAAAAGGCCAGGGCGGGTACATGATGTATTACCGCGCCGTGCTGCGGGAGATCGCCCACATTTACCGCGTGGACCCGCGCCTGCCGTTCAAGTCGCTGGATAAAAAATTCAAGAACATCGTCTTTTATGGTTCCGACGATGAGATCTGGGGGCGGCAGTTCGAAGGTGTGGTCAAATATTTGGAGCGTTTGTTCAAGGAAACCGACAGCGACTGGCTCAAGGAAGAGTTGACGGCTTTCATGTCCGAATCCGCCTGCCCGGCCTGCGGCGGCAAACGCTTAAGGAAAGAATCCCTGGCGGTCACCATAGCGGAGAAGAGCATCGCCCAGATCACGGTCTTTTCCATCAAAGAGGCCAGGCATTTTTTCAGCCAGTTGTCCCTTTCCAAAGATAAAAAGGCCATCAGCGCCGAGATCCTCAAGGAGATCAACCGCCGCCTGGATTTCTGCGTCAATGTCGGCCTGGAATACCTGACCCTCGACCGGCGCAGCGCCACATTGTCCGGCGGGGAAGCCGAGCGCATCCGCCTGGCCACCCAGGTCGGTTCCGGTCTGGTCGGCGTCATCTATGTGCTGGATGAGCCCAGCATCGGCCTGCACCAGAAAGACAATGACCGCCTATTGTCGACCTTGCATGCCTTACGCGATCTGGGCAATACCTTGATCGTGGTCGAGCACGATGAAGATACCATACGCCGCGCCGACCATGTGATCGATCTTGGTCCCGGCGCCGGCGAGAACGGGGGGCATGTGCTTTATGCCGGCGACGTGCCGGGCATCATCAAATGCAAGGGTTCCCTCACCGGCCGTTACTTGAGCGGGGATTTCAAGATCCCGACCCCGGCCACCCGCCGCGCGGCCGCGGACAACAAATTTTTAAAGATCACCGGCGCCAAAGAACACAATTTAAAGAACATCGACGTGTCCATCCCGCTGGGCACATTCGTGTGCGTGACCGGCGTGTCCGGTTCGGGCAAGTCGACGCTGGTGGAAGAAGTGCTTCATAAGACCCTGGCCAATAAGATCAACGGTTCCCGCGTCAAACCCGGCGCGCACAAGAAGATCGACGGTATCGCTAATATCGACAAGGTCATTGTGGTCGATCAGTCGCCCATCGGCCGCACGCCGCGCTCCAACCCGGCCACCTATACCGGTGTGTTTGGCGACATCCGCAACCTGTTCGCCCAGCTGCCGGAATCCAAAATGCGCGGCTACAAACCCGGGCGGTTCTCTTTCAACGTCAAGGGGGGGCGGTGTGAAGCCTGCGGCGGGGACGGCATCAAAAAGATCGAGATGCATTTTTTACCTGACGTGTATATTGAATGTGAAGTTTGCCACGGCAAGCGGTTCACGGAGCAGACCCTGGAGGTGCGGTTCAAGGACAAGAACATCGCGGACGTGCTGAGTTTGTCCGTCGAAGAGGCCATGGGCGTCTTCGACAGCATCCCCCGTGTCAAGAATGTCCTGGAAACCCTGTTCGATGTGGGTCTTGGATATATCCGCCTGGGACAGCCCGCCACCACGCTTTCCGGCGGGGAAGCCCAGCGCGTGAAACTGGCCAGCGAGCTGTGTAAACCGGCAACCGGGCAGACTTTTTACATCCTGGATGAGCCTACGACAGGCCTGCATTTTTCCGATGTGGACAAACTACTTAAGGTCCTGCAGCGGCTGGTCGAGCGCGGCAACACCATCCTGGTCATCGAACATAATCTGGACGTGATCAAAAGCGCGGATTATATTATTGACCTGGGTCCGGAAGGCGGGGACCGCGGCGGCCAGCTGGTCGCGGCCGGCACGCCCGAGGAGATCATCCGGCACCCAAGCTCATACACCGGACAATATTTGAAGGAGTTTCTGCGCCGATGAGAACATTGAGGCGTTTGGTCTTGGCGGGGCTGCTGCCCGTACTGTTGATGTCCGCACCCGGTCCTGCCGGGGCGCAGGAGACCACAACGGAAGACGAGCTGTTCTCCACGGCCCAGCGCGCCTTCGATGACGGTTTCCACGATGTGGCGGTCCGTTACCTGGAGCAATTCCTTCCCCAGTATCCCCAAAGTCCCAAGGCCAACCAGGCCAGGCTGCTCCTGGGCCAATGTTATTTTTTAAGCAATGATTACAACAAGGCCCTGGACATGTTCAGGTCCGTGCGCGGGGACGAGAACAAGGACATGCTGCTGTTCTGGCTGGGCGAAACGTATTTGAAGCTTTCCGACTATCCCCGGGCCCGGGAAAATTACCAGCAGCTGCTCGATAAATTCCCGGATTCCGTTTATATCCCGCAGTCCTTGTATTCGCTGGCCTGGTCTTATTTCGACCACAAAGAATATGCCAAAGCCGGGGACATCTTCCAGAAACTCGCCGCGCAATTCCCCAAGCACCAGCTGGCCGAAGACGCTTCCCTTAAAGCCGCTGATTGCATTTATAACCTCGGCGATTATCGCCGGGCCATCGCGGAATTCGAAAAATACATGGCCGTCTATCCACAGACCGCACATGCCGGCGAGATCTATTTGAACATCGCGGACGCGTACTATTACATGGAAGATTTCACCCAGTCCATGGCCGCGTATGAGAAAGCCATCAAGGCGTCCTCCGACCCCGCGCAGGTCCAAACCGCTTATATCGGCCGGATCTGGTGCGCCATCAAGAAAAAAAGCTATGACCAGGGCCGCAAATGGATCAAAGAGGCCATGGACCTTTCCAAAAGCAAGAGTTTGCCGGCGGAGGACCTGCTGCTGGCCCAGGGTCAGCTTTTATACGAGCAGGGGGACTGGGACGCGGCGGTCAATGCCTACACGGACCTGATCAGCCAGTTCCCGTCGGGCGCGCGCCGGCTGGAAGGCTACCTGGGCCGGGCCAATGCCTATTACCTGCTCAAAAAATTCCCTGAAGCGGCCGAGGATTTCAAATTCATCCTGGAACACAGCCGGCCCGGTCCCGACGCGGAGATCATCGAAAAGGCCGGCCTGGGGATGGGCTGGACCTATGTCAAGCTCAACAGCATCGATGAGGCGGTCAGGAGTTTCCGCTCTGTGCTCGCGCGCACCGCCCGCGAGGACACAAAAGTCAATGCCCTGGTGCAGATCGCGGACGCGTACCAGGATGCCGGGCGCTTCGATGAGGCCGTCCGCGCCTATGACAATGCGCTCAAGGACCATCCGAAAAACCCCTGGGAAGACTATGTGCAGTACCGCCAGGCCATCGCCTTCCTGAAACAGGACAAGACCGACCCGGCGCTGGATGGTTTCCAGCGTCTGCAGAAGGATTTCCCCGACAGCAAATATTTGGAGGACATCAATTATTACATGGGGGTGATCGAGTTCAAGAAAGGCGACTGGGGTATAGCCGCCTCACGGATGGAGGATTTCCTCAAGGGCCTCACCCATCCCAGCGATTTTTCGCCGGAGGCCAACTATATCCTGGCGCTTTCTTATCTCAATTTGAAACAGCCCGAGGAAGCGTTGAAGATCTTCCAGAAAATACTGCGGTTATATCCCGACGATGATGCCGTGGCCAAGAACGCCGACATCGGCATCGCCAAATGTGAATCCGAACTGGGCCAGGCCAAGGAAGCGGTCAAGCGGTTCAAGATCATCGTTTACAAATATCCCAGGACCGACGTCGAGCAGGAGGCCCTGCTGTGGCTGGCGCAATACGCCATGAAAAGTTCACAGTATGACCAGGCCGTTGACAATTACAACCAGATCCTGGAGCATTTTCCGGACACTACCCAGGCCGATGAGGTGCATTATGAACTGGGCCAGGCCTACGAGGCCCTGGGCAACCTCGACCAGGCCCTGACCTCGTATAAAGCCGTTTCCGCCAGGGACCCCGCGCTTTTGTCCAAGGTGAAACTGGCGATCGCCGGGATATTTTCCAAGGAATTCGATCCCCAGAAAGCATTGAGCGCGTACCAGAACATCGCGGCCACCGATCCCGATTATGCCCGGGACGCGTATTTGAAAATGGCGCAGCTTTACCGCAACACGCAGGACTACCAGCGCGAGATCGAGGTCTACGGCAAGGCCCTGAAGCTCGACCAGGGAAGGTCGGCTTCCGGCAACGCGGAACTGCTTTTTGACATCGCCGATGCCAATGAAGCCATGGGCCGCGTCGAGGAGGCGGTGGATTATTATTTAAAAGTGCCGGCCCAGTACCCGGACCAAAGCGCCTGGGTGGTCAAGGCCTATTTGCGGGTGGCGAAAATTTTCGAGGACCGCCAGGACTGGGAAGGCGCGAGGGTGACCTACCGCAAGATCATGCAGTTAAAAACCGAGGAGTCCAAGTACGCGCAGGAGCGTTTGGACGCGCTCAAAAAGAAAGGGAATGTACCATTCTAAGGTAGATAAATATCTTGACAAATATTTGACCTTTGTTATACTGTCCTTGTTAGTGATAGGGTAACTTAACAAGGAGAGAACATGAACATCATACAGGTCTACAAGCAGTTCCCGACGCAGGAAAGTTGTATCAGGCATTTGGAACAAGTACGCTGGAATGGGAAGCCCAGATGTCCTTATTGTAATTCAGGGAAGAACAGTCCCATGAAAGACAGCGCTCGCTACCATTGTAACGTCTGTAATACTTCCTTCAGCGTAACCGTCGGCACCATTTTCCATAAGACCCATGTGGACCTTCAGAAATGGTTTTTGGCGATTTCGATGATGATTAACGCCCTGAAAGGCATTAGCGCCCGACAGTTGGCCAGAGACCTTGAAGTGAACAAAAACACCGCTTGGTATATGGGTATGCGTATTCGGCAAGCCATGTTGACCAACGGCGATCTGCTTCGGGGAATTGTGGAAATGGACGAGACTTATGTGGGCGGAAAGGCCAGAAATCGCAGTAATGGCAAAGGCCCAAATTCTAAAAGAGGGCGTGGGACCTCTAAAATCCCTGTCGTCGGTATGATAGAACGTGGCGGCGATGTCGTGGCAAAGGTCGCAACGGCGCTGGACTCTAAGCGGCTCATGTCCTTAGTCCGCCAGAACGTGGACTGCGAGAAAACCACATTAATGACCGACGAGTTATCGAGCTATAGGCCCATGCACAAAATCATATCCCATAAAAGCGTCAACCATAAAGCTAGGTACGTGGACGGCAACGTCCACATCAATAACGTTGAGGGCTTTTGGGCGCTCCTTAAAAGGGGCATTATTGGCCAATACCACAAGGTCAGTCTAAAGCACCTGCAAAGCTATGTGGATGAATTTGCCTACAGGTTCAACAACCGCAGGAACCCTGAAATCTTTAACATGACCATTTTACAAGCTGTGGGGGTATAACATGAACGGACCATTGAATAACCCATTGAAAAATAAGGCACTTACAACGAATAAACCCCCAAAAGTATGGGGTAAAGGACCAGTCAGGATATTCAATAGTGAATTGGACTGCTATATCCTTGAAGATGGTACGCCTGTGTTAAATAAGGGCAAGATGATGAAGGCAATCGGAAGGGCCTGGAAAGGGGCGAGCAGATCAGAACGCCCGAACTTCATAGGCGCTAAAAATCTTCAGCCATTTATCAGACCAGAACTGGATGAAAAGCTGAAGGGGATTGAATTCTCTGATGGCGGTACGGTGATTTCGGGTTATCATGCCGACATTCTTCCCCTTGTCTGTGATGTGTACTTGGAAGCTAGGACCGCAGGCGTACTCACCCGAAACCAGAACATCATAGCCCAAAATTGTGAAATCTTGGTCAGGGCCTTTGCGAGGGTAGGCATAACGGCCTTAATTTATGAACAATTAGGGTACGAAAAGCATAAGCACCCCGAAGCTCTCCGCCTATTGATTGAAAGCTACCTTGCGGAAGAGGTCAGAAAATGGGCTAAAGAGTTCCCCGACGAGTTGTTCTTCCAAATGGACCGCTTGTATGGGAACCCTAAAACAAACTCTCGCAATAGGCCTCTATACTATGCGAAGTTTTTGAGGAAGTACATCTACGACCCCATTGAAAAGGGCGAAGTCCTTTCCGTATTGGACCAAAAAAACCCTAAGAACGAGAAAGGGGCTAGGAAGAACCGACACCATTCCCTTCTTAATCAAGAGAAGGGATTGCCAATCCTGCGGTCCCAAATATGGCAGATAGTTGCTCTCCTAAAGACTTCCGCAGGGAAGCCACAATTTGAGCGTGCTTATGCTCGGTTAATGGGAAAAGACCACCAAATATCATTTTTACACGAATAAACTCATTCTATAATAAAATTTTAAATAAATGTACTACCTTTAAATAGTACATTCCGAAAAGAAATGAGGGCAACATGACCGTTGTTGTGATGAACGCCTGGCAGATCCTGTTCAAAGGGGGGCCCATGATGTGGCCCATCCTGTTATTGTCCATCGTGGCGCTGGCCATCGGCATCGACCGCCTGGTCTTCCTGGCTTCCGCCGAGCGCGGTTTGTCGTCGGAAAAAGAAACCCTGCTGGCCTCCCTGCGCCAGGGGAATTTGAAAGAGACATTGCGTTTATGCGAAGAAGGCCGGGGCATGCTCGGCGCCATCTTAAAGGCGGGGATATTGAAATTCGGGTCCTCGCGCGAGCTCGTCAAGGGCAGCATGGAGGAGGTGTTCGACCAAACCGCGGGGCAGCTTAGAAAACATATGGACGTTTTGGCGCTGATCGTCAATGCCGCCCCCCTGATGGGACTGCTGGGCACGGTCAATGCCATGGTCGTTGTGTTCCACGCCGTCCAGATCCGTTCCAACGTGCTCAATCCCTTGACCGCGGGGGAGCTGGCTTCGGGGATATGGCAGGCGCTGTTGACCACGGCCGCGGGACTGCTCGTCGGCATTTTAAGTTATGCCGTGCACAGCTTTTGCGCCATGCGCGTCAATGCCGCGGTCTCTTTCATCGAGCGTTCGATGACGGAGATGACCAATGTGCTGGGGCAATTGTCGGAATTAAAAAGGACCGTACAGGAGCAGGCCCATGAAGAATGACCGCTTCGTGGATATAGCCCCGCCGCTGCATCCCATCCTGGGCATCGCGTTCATCAATTTCATCCTGGTCATCATCCTGATGATCGTATTCTTCTCTTTTTTCGCCACGCCCTCGGCCTTTGAGATCCGCATGCCGGTGTTCGGCGTCAATGAAGGTTTTGAGGAGAACCGTTTGACCATCCGCATCACCGGCGAGAATGTCCTGTATTTCAACGGCAAGGCGGTGACCATCAACGACCTCAAACGCGCCCTGCAGAAGACCAAGGCGGTCAACGCGGTCATTTACCTGCGCGTCGACCGCCGGGCCTCGATGGGCCGCGCCGCGGATGTGTGGGACCTGTGCAAAGGACTGGGGATCGCCAGGATCAGGATCGTGGCGTCCCCGGAAAATTAAATGTTCAAACCGGTCGCCGCCTCCGTGCTGGTGCATATCGTCGTCCTGGCCCTGGTGTGGGTGGGGTTTCCCGTTCCCTTGCCCCGCAACGGGGTTGAATTTTATTACACCGGCTCGTTCATGCCGGAAGAGATCCCTGCCGCCCGCAGGGCCGTCAAAGAAAAGGTCCATCATGAAGCCGTGGCCATAAAGGCCGTGGAAGCAGGGTCTTTCGACCCTTGGATACAAATGCGCAACTTCGACAAACCGCAAAGGCCGTAAATGTTCATCTGGGATTTTAACGCCATTTTTGCCGTGCTTTTAATTCTTTCATTAGGGGTTGTTTTTGCCCTGTGGTTGGCATATACTTTAAATAGAGGGCTGGATGTCAAGGGGCCCGCGGAGTGGGTGGATTTCAGGCAATGTCATTATTGCGGGTATGTCTATGTGGACCATTATCAACGCAATCCCTGCCGCTGTCCCCGGTGTTTAAGCTATCACGATAGCTAGGAGTCGAGCATGTTACTTCGGTCAAAGGTCCGCAACAGTTCCGGGATGGTGCTGGTGACGGTCTTGATGGTCGTCATCGTCCTGTCGATCTTCGTCACGTCGATATTGAGCCAGCAGATGAGCCAGGGCTTTTCATCCCAGGACAGGATCAACCAGATCAAGGCCCAGGAACTGGCCCAGGGCGCGTTCTGGAAGGCCTACGGGGACATGATCGCCGGCAGCGGTCCATCCGTCAACTCCGAAGTCATGGACGGCAAGACATACACGGTCAGTGTGGCCGCGCAGCCGGCCAATTCCACCGTGCCCTATAATGTTTCTGTAACTTATTAAATTGGTAACTCTTAAAATCCAGCCAAAATTCTTCCTAAATCCGTTGACAAACGTTTGCGCCTAGTGTGTAATAAAATCCATGGCTAGTGGGAAAAAATTAGGGTTTTTCTGGGGCGACCAGAAGTTCTACCTGGTCGAAACTTCAGGTAATCTCCCGGCCCGCGTCATCGTCATCCCATTGCCTCCCGGCGAGCAAGACGACCCCCAGGCCGACATCCACCTCATCGCTTTCATCCAGAAATCCATCCGCGACGGGCATATCAGCACCAACCAGGTCAATCTTTCCGTCTCGGCGGCGGAGGTCATCATCCGTTCGTTCATCATCCCCTCGATGCCGCTCAGTGAGATCAGCGCCGGCATCGAATTCGAGATCAAGAAATACCTTCCGTTCAGCCTCAAAGACCTCTCCTACGTGTATCACCCCATCATGATCACGGAAAACAGGGTCAAGAAGATCCGCATCATCTTTGTCGCGGTCCGGCGCACGTCCCTGGAACGTTACACGCGGATCCTGGAGCAGGCCGGCCTGGACGTGGTCTTCAGCGAACCGGCGCCCTTGAGCGTGGTGCGCGCCCTCCTGGCCAAGAAGGTCATGCCGGCCGAACATAGAACGGCCGTCATGCAGATCGAAGCCAATACGGCCAGGATCGTGTTCATTTTCGAGGGGGTGGTGACCTTCATCCATGAATTCCGCCTCAAGCACGCCCCTGACCCGGCCCAGTCCGACGATGCCAAGGCCATCAAGAACCGTTTCTTGGGCGAGGTCCGCAACGCGCTGGAATTCTATACCCGCGAGTATTCCCAGAAGATCACCCACATGGAGGTGCTGTCGGCGTACACGGAGAACCCGTACGGCCAGTGGATCCAGGAAGACCTGGGGATCGCCGTCAAATCCGTCGAGCCGGTGACCATCACCGGCACCCAGCCGGTCGACGACCAGATGGGCATCGTCAGCGCCTTCGGCGTTGCCATGGCCAATGATGTCAAAATGAAGGCGGTGTTCAATTTCTCCCGCAAACAGGCCAAGAGCGGCGCTTTTTTCATGGGCCAGGCCATCGATATCCGCGAGTACATGCACGTGGTCAAGACCGCCGTGGTCTGCGCCATCGTCCTGGTCGCGGCGTTCGTGCTGCTGCAGGTGAACTCCACGGGGACCAAGAAAAAGGTCGAAGACCTCAAGGCCCAGCAGTCGTTATATTCCGACCAGGCCGCGGAAGACATCCAGGGAAAAATAGACCACAACCACGCCATCCTGAAGAAATACAAGGACATCCCCTTCAAGAGCGAGGTGCTGCCGGTCCTTGTGTACATCCCGTCCCAGCTCCAGCAGGGGGTGTGGTTCGACAATTTCAACATCAAGAGGTCCGGTCCCGCGGTCTCGGACCACTGGATCGTCGATGTGACCGGCTATATCTACAATCCGGACACCAACCAGGAGATCCGCCTCGTCAATGAACTGGCGGGCAGGATCAAAAAGGAAAAACACCTGGCGAAATATTTTACCAACGTGAACCTGATGGGCTGGCAGCTCAGGGAGATCGACAAATATACCGTTGTTACGTTCACCTTGAATTGCAGTTGATGCCATGAACCTCAAAGAACTCCAGAAGATAGACCTTAAGAACTTTGACTCGAAAAAAGTCACGGAGATCCTGCTTGCCAATAAAGATTTTGCGATGCAGGTCGGCCTGGTGGTCGGCACGCTCTTTATCATCTTCAGCCTGGTCGGCCAGAACGGCATCCGGAACAAAAGCTACCGCGATGAGATCAGCAAGCTCAATGCCAAAGAGGGGACCATCAAAACCTACGAGGCCAGCCTCAAGGAATTGAAGAAATTCAAGGCCGGCGTGCCCAAGGAACTGGAAGAGGATGAATTCTCTTCCCTGGTCACCGATCTCGCCTCGAAGGACAATGTGAACATCCTGTCCTTTTCGCCGGGGCAGAGGCGCAAGGAAGATCTCGCCGAGGTAGTGACGATGCACATGACCGTCCGCGTCAGCACGTACAAAGATTTCGCGATGTTCATCAAGGACCTGGAATCGTCACCGTCCTCGTTGAGGATCGACCAGTGCATGATGGGCGCCATAAGGAGCGCGGGAGACGGGCCCGATGTCATCGAGGCGCAGCTAGACCTTTCTTCCGTGAGCATAAAAAAATGAGGACATTGCTCCTGATCCTGGTGGTTGTGTTCTTTAGCGTCCGGATGCCGGGCCACGGCCTTTGCGGGGAGGTGACCGTGGGGCCTGCCAAAGCCGCCGAAGGCGCCAAGGCCCCCGATGCCGGCAAGGCCGATATCGCGGACGACCTTTCCAGCTTGCGTGATCCTTTTTTTAACCAATTGCCCAGGCCGGAAAAAGTTAAAACACCTGTTGAACCGATAGTACAAAAGGTTGATAATACTAAAAAGCCGGTAATGGAAGTCCAGCCGGTCAAGAAGGAACCGGTCAAAAAGATCGAATCGATCGAGGCGCCGCCGCAGAAAACGGTGACGCAACCGAAACCCAAGCCGACGATCCCCACCATAAAATTGCAGGGGATCATCTGGGGCACCGACCGGCCCCAGGCCATCATTGGCAACAAGGTCGTGGGTATCGGGGACATTGTGCAAGGCGCCAAACTAGAGTCTATCCAAAGAGATGGGGCGGATTTTACAATCGAGGGGGAGAAATTTCATGTGTCGATGGATTAATAAGACCGTTGCGCTGACACTTGTTTTTATCATGTCCTTCGCCCCGGCCGGCACCGCCCAGATCGCCGATGAAGCCAGGCATTTCATCACCTCCGAAGATTCCAAAAAGATCTCCATGGATTTCAAGGACGCTTCCCTCACGGACGTGCTGAAGATCTTTTCGAAACAGTCGGGGACCAATTACATCGCGGGGCAGGACATCGGCAGCAAGAAGATCACCCTGTTCCTGGAAGACATCCCGGTGGAGGAGGCCCTGGCCAAGATCCTCGACGCCAACGGCCTTGACTATGATGTGCAGCCCGACAGCAATATTTTTGTCGTCCATGCCAAGACCCAGAAAAAGGACGCGGTCATCACCCGCATTTACCAGCTTAAGCACGCATCGGTCCCGTCGTCAAAGATCAATACCACCATTTCCGTTAGCGGCTCTTCCAGTTCCAGCAGCAGTTCCAGCAGCAGTTCGAGCAGCAGCCTGACAGCTCTCGCTCCCACAGCGTCCACTTCCTCCTCCTCGAGCGATACTTCTTCTGAAGGACTTTTCGCCGCGGTCAAGATGGTGCTGACCAGGGCGGGGAACATGGTGCAGGACCCCCGCACCAACAGTTTGATCATCACCGATGTGGAAAGCCAGTTCCCGCTCATCGAAGAGACCATCGCCAAACTGGATGTGTCGGTCCCGCAGGTCCTTATTGAGGTGGAGATGCTGGATGTTTCTAAAACGACAACCGACCTGATGGGGATCAAGTTCGGGAACAGCCCCTTAAGCTTGGCCGGGGCTTCGAAGCAGACATATGCGCCTTTTAATCAAAGAGAATTGCTTGGCAAAACAGAAAGCGGTGTCACAGCTCCCACCTATACCGCAGGTACGATCAGCGCTGCCGGCATGACCGCGATCGTGAATTTCTTAAAGACCCAGACCGACACCCGTAATCTGGCCAGGCCGCGGATTTTAACGCTCAACAATGAAACCGCGGAGATCAAAATTTCGACGAATGAAGCCATTGGTCCGCCTCCCACATCCGTTTCCACCACCGGAAGTACCACGGAAAGCGGGACTTTTGAGCGCGTTCCCACCGGCGTGTTTTTGACCGTTACACCGCAAGCCGACTTGGAGACCCGTGAGATCGTCATGGCTGTTGTTCCAAAAGTCATTCAGGCGCGCACGGGAGGGACGTTCGGCGGCCAGCAGGCCAAGGACGCGGAGGAGCGGGGGACCCAGTCCATTTTGAAGGTCCATGACGGGGAAACCATCATGATCGGGGGGCTTTTGCGCACCGATGATGAAAATACCATCACGAAGCTTCCCATCCTGGGGGACCTCCCTTTTGTCGGGATGGCCTTCAGGCATAAAAACAAGACCGGCACCAAACGCGAATTGATCATTTTCATAACCCCCCACATTGTGGAGGACCCGGGCAACACCCTGGTCAAACGGGATTATTTCAACGAGAAAGGCATATTGCCGGAGAACCCGGGCCGAACTGACAACCCGTCCCGTTCCAGCGAGGTCGAAAAGGCTTTGGCGGCGGAAGAGCAGAGGTTTTGATCTATGGCCCGTCTGCGTTTAGGCGAAATACTCATTAAGCAGGGGCTGCTTACCGAGAAACAACTTCAGGAGGCCCTCAATGCCCAAAAGGTCAGCAAGGGCCGCATCGGTGAGATCCTCGTCAACATGGGCATGATCAAGGAAGAAGACCTCACGGTCGCCTTGGGCATGCAGTTGATGATCCCGTTCGTTTCCTACGCCTCCGACCTTCTCAAGCCCAGGGCCGACCAGGAGCTCAATAAACTCATTCCCCACGAATTCGCCCAGAAGAATTATGTTGTCCCCCTGTCCAAGGAGGGCAATATGCTCACCTGCGCGGTGCTCGACCCGCTGAATTTGGTGGTGCTCGATAACTTGCGGATCCTGACCAACTGTGAACTGAACTTGATGATCGCCACCAAGTCGGACCTGAGGAAGACGATCAACGAGTTCTATTTGTTCGACGGGACCAAGGACAGCAGCAGGGCCGGCCTCCTGGACAAAGCCGTCGGGCAAACCTATATCAGCACGACCGACGACCACGAGGCCGTTGTGGTCGGCCCCTCTGGCGGCGGCGACACCGAGCTCAGTATCGACCGCCTCATCGCCAAGGCCGAGGAAGCGCCGGTCGTCAAACTGGTGGACCTTTTGATCCGCCAGGCCATCGACGAGAAGGCCAGCGACATCCACATCGAGCCGTTCAAGGACAAGATCGAGATCCGTTACCGCATCGACGGGGCGCTGTACCAGATCCCGCCGCCCGCGGCCCACTTGCATTTGCCCATCGTTTCCCGTATCAAGATCCTTTCGAAAATGGACATTGCCGAAAAGCGCATGCCGCAGGACGGCGCCATCACCGCCAAACTGGAAGACCGCAGCGTGGACCTTCGCGTTTCCACGCTCCCGACGGTGTGGGGGGAGAAGGTGGTCATGCGTATTTTGGACAAGGGCGCTGTCAACCTGGACCTCAACCAACTGGGGTTCGATGCCAAGCAGCTGGAAAGCATGCGCAAGGCCCTGCAGCATTCTTACGGCCTGTTCTTCGTCACCGGCCCGACCGGAAGCGGTAAATCCACGACGCTGTATTCCTCGCTCAAGGAGGTTATGGACCCGGCCCTGAACATCATGACCGCGGAAGACCCGGTGGAGTTCAAGATCGACGGCATCAACCAGGTGGCGGTGCGCAACGACATCGGCCTGACCTTTGCCGCGGCCCTGCGCGCGTTCTTGCGCCAGGACCCGGACATCATCATGGTCGGTGAGGTGCGCGACCTGGAGACCGCCCAGACCTGCGTGCGCGCGGCCCTGACCGGGCACCTTGTGCTCAGCACCCTGCACACCAATGACGCGGCCTCCGCTGTTATCCGCCTGGTGGACATCGGCGTGGCCAATTATCTTTTGACCCCGTCCCTGCTTATGATCGTGGCCCAGCGCCTGGCCCGCAAATTATGCTCCAAATGCAAGGAACCATACGAAGCCAACGGGCAAATGGTCGGGGAATACAAGATCAAAAGCGACCTGATCTACAAAGCCAAAGGGTGCGAGGCCTGCAACCAGAACGGGTACAAGGGGCGGGTGGTCATTTCCGAGGTCATGGCGATCAATGAGGAAATAAAAGGTTTGATATTGCACAGTGCCTCCGCCACCCAGATCAGGGACGCCGCGCGCAAGAACGGCATGGACACATTGTTCGAGTCGGGTATGAAGAAAGTCGAGGAAGGCATCACCAGCCTGGACGAGGTCCTCGGGATCGTGGTGGAATAGGAGTAATTTTTTATGCCGATGTTCGCGTATGTTGCCAAAGATTCCGCCGGGAACACCAAAAGAGAGGTGACGGAGTCCCTCAACGAGCAGTCCCTGCTGGAAAAACTGCAGGCCGATGGGTATTTTGTGGTGAGCATACAGCTGGCCATGCAGGAAAGCAGATCAAAGGCCAGGGTGGTCATCACCAAGGAGTTCACCCACAATAAAGTCAGGCTCGATGACCTGCTTGTGCTTGCCCGCCAGCTGGCGACCATGCTCGAATCCGGCGTCACCCTGATGCGCAGCCTTTCCGTCATTTCCGACCAGATCGAAAGCAAGGAGCTGCACCGCATCCTTCTGGAGATCCGGACCCAGGTCGAGCAGGGCAGGACGCTCAGCTCAAGCCTTGAACGGTATCCCCGCGTTTTTAACTCGTTCTGGGTGAGCCTGGTGGAAGTAGGCGAGGCTTCCGGGACCATGCCCATGGTCCTCAACAAACTCGCGCTTTATAGCGAACGTGAAGCGGCGTTCCGCTCCACCATCATTTCGGCCATGATCTATCCCGCGGTCCTGTTCTTTGTATGTCTCGGGGCCATTTGTTTTTTTGCTTTGTTCGTGGCGCCGCGGTTTGAAAGCATTTTCGCGTCCATGAAGGTCGAGCTCCCGGGCATCACCAAGACCCTCCTGTTTGTTTTTAAATTCGTCAAGGCCAAGCTCTTTCTCCTGGTTGGGGTGGTGGCCGCCATTATCTTTTTCATCAAACAGTACATAAAGACCAGCCAGGGCCAGCTGGTTTTTGAGAATTTTCTTTTTCACCTGCCCGTGTTCGGGGAAATGTATAAACTCATTATCGTGGAGCGTTTCGCCTCCCAAATGGCCATCCTGGTCGAAAGCGGCGTGCCCATCCTGCTGGCTTTAAAGATCGCTGAAAGGCTGGTGGGAAACAAGACCTGCGGCCTGATCGTGGCCAATATCCGGGAAGACGTCCGGGAGGGCAAGTTGCTGGCAGATCCCATGTCAAAAAGCGGTTTCTTTCCTACTATGGCGGTCCAGATGATCAAGGTGGGGGAGGAAACCGGTCAGCTGGGCCAGATGCTCAAGCACGTGTCGGACTTCTACCAGAGGAACGTGGAAGCCTTCCTGAAGCGCTTTGGGACCCTTATTGAGCCGGTGATGCTGGTATTCATGGGAGGGATCATCGGGGTCATTGTTTTGGCCATGTTCCTGCCGTTATTTAATATGACCGGGGGTTGATGGCCGGTATTTTTTATGATATTCTTGTTGTAAAGCCTTGATTCTATAGGTAAAATGCTTTCAAAATAAAGGGCTCGAGAGAAAAATCGGTATCATGCAAAATAACATAGGAGAAGAGAGTATGAAAATAAGAAACGCAGACAGGCAGCAAGGTTTTACGCTCATTGAGATCATCATTGTCGTCGTCATCTTGGGTATCTTGGCGGCCATCGCTTTGCCCAGGTTGACCAGCAGCATCGACAATGCCCGTGCGGCCGAAGCCTTCAGTGTCGGCAGTACGATCAACAAGGCATTTGACCGCTGCTTGGGCGCTGATACCGGAGGCGCGAACACCCCCAACGCCACCAACGTTGGTAACTGTGCCACCTGGGCCGCCTTGGGTATTACCGACCCAAGCACCAACAGCACGAACTTTTCATATTCCCTGACCCAGCCCGGCGCCAGCGTCAGCCTTCGTTTGCTGGCCACCATGCAGGCCGGTGTCAGCGGTACGGCAGCTGATTTCGTTGACTTTACGTACAGGGGCGACGTTGGCTCTGTCGCGAAAGGCTGCGGTGGTAAGTTTGCGAAGATGTGCAAGACGTAAAACTGGTTTGACCGCTGGTTTTACGCTTATCGAGATCATCATTGTTGTGGTGATCTTGGGTATACTGGCGGCCA